>Ga0256828_1000188_pt1 | contig 41646 bp, 39 predicted proteins | sample CV88metaG_FD_185993 | JGI IMG/M metagenome (GOLD analysis project Ga0256828, IMG submission 185993) | Hydrothermal vent microbial communities from East Pacific Rise, Pacific Ocean - CV88 | ecosystem: Environmental > Aquatic > Marine > Hydrothermal vents | place: Pacific Ocean: East Pacific Rise...
GTGAATTGTAAAGTATGAAACACCTTGTTGTGCTTGACGCTCTAAAACTTCAAGCATAACATCAATAGTCAAATCTTCAATCTTGTTTCCAACATCATGTAAGATCTGATAGATTGGCACTGTACCGATTGGTATTTTTGAGTTAGCAATAACTGCTTTACGAATCTCATCCAAGTCCCCACCTGTACTAAGATCCATTGCAGTATCTGCTTTATAGTGTTGTGATACTTGAACTTTTTCAATCTCACCTTGCACATCTGAAGCGATTGCAGATGAACCAATATTTGCATTTATCTTACATTTACTTGCAATTCCGATAGCCATCGGCTCTAAGTTTGTATGGTTTACATTTGCAGGTATTATTAATCTTCCTCTTGCTATTTCACTACGAACGAGCTCAGGAGACAAATCTTCTACTTTGGCAACATACTCCATCTCTTCAGTAATGATGCCTTGCTTTGCGTAATACATCTGTGTTCTAACAGGATCGTGCTCACGCTTTTTTACCCATGAAGATCTCATAAGTCTCTCCTCTAAATTTTTATATATGATGGAAATATAATCAAATAAAGTTAATCTAATATAAAGTGATAGAGTTTCTTTAGCAGCTCAACTGACTCTCAGCCACTATTTTTAATTTTTAAGATTTAAAAAGCTTTTGGTGTGTATAATTTCGTAACACTTTTATATGAAAGGGCATCTTTGTCTGATTTGACATTAATTTTACTTGCAGCTGGCTCTTCAAGCCGTTTTGCACAAGATGTGAAGAAGCAATGGCTTCGGATTGATCATAAACCTTTGTGGCAATTTGTAGCAGACAGACTCAAAAAGAGTAACTTTTTTTCTCAAATTATTATAGTTGGAGCACCTCAAGAAGTTGAGTTTATGAAACAATATGCTTCATATGAATTTATTGCAGGTGGTGCATCTCGACAAGAGTCACTTCAAAATGCACTCTCTGGTGTAATAAATGAATATGTACTAGTTAGTGATATAGCACGTGCCTGCATCACCTCTGAGCTTTTAGAACATATTATCAGTAAAAAAAAATCTGCTGATGTTGTCGTTCCTTATCTGCCTGTAACGGATACCATAGTATATGATACTGAGACAATTGACAGACAAAAAGTCAAAAGAGTTCAAACACCACAACTCTCTAAAACTGCTGTTTTACAAAAAGCCTTAAATACAAAAGAAGTCTTTACAGATGAAAGCAGTGCTATTGTTGCCAATGGTGGTACTCGTGCATTTGTTTTAGGTGAGGATGATGCACATAAAATCACATACCCACAGGATCTAAATAAAATGCCATGCCTTAAATCTCCAAGTAATGATATTCTTAGTGGTAATGGTTTTGATGTACATGCTTTTGATGAAGAAGGTGAAATGTGGCTTGGCGGAGTCAAAATCGAGTCAGATTTTGGATTTAAAGCACATAGTGATGGTGATGTAGCCATTCATGCTCTTATTGATGCACTCTTAGGTGCTGCTGGAATGGGTGATATAGGCATGCTTTTTCCTGATAATGACGATGCCTATAAAGGCATAGATTCAAAAGAACTTCTAAAAAAAGTCGTAGAAAAAATTTATAACTTTGGTTTTGAAATTATTAATGCAGATATAACAATAGCAGCACAAAAACCCCGCATAGCAAAATATAAATTACAAATGAGAGCAGTTATGGCAGAAATTTTAGGAATTGACACCTCACGTATGAATGTTAAAGCAACAACAACAGAAAAACTTGGCTTCATAGGCAGAAGTGAAGGTATTGGTGTAATGGCCAATGCAAACTTAAAATATTTAAATTGGAAGATGATAGGATAGTATGAAGATATTAATTATAGAAAACGAAGTATATTTAGCGCAAAGTATTGCAACAAAATTAGGTGAACTTGGGCATATTTGTGAGATGTGTACCTCTACAAAAGATGCCATAAGAAGTAACAATTATGATGTAGTTCTTCTCTCAACAAATATAAATGGCCAAGATTTTCACCCCGTCATTGAAACATTTAAAAATTCTATTGTAATTTTAATGGTCTCATATATTTCAAATGATACTGTATCAAAACCTTTAAGTGCAGGTGCAAAAGATTATATATTAAAACCATTTATGATTGAAGAACTTGTTCGAAAAATCGATCATTATCAAGATTATGAAAAACTCAAAAAGAGAAATGATGCTTATGAAAAATATCTACATCATACTTTTGTCAATGCAAAACATGGACAAGATTTGGATAACATTGAACTTCCTCTATTTCTCTCTTCAAATTTTCAAAAATATGCAGATGCTTTTGCCTTTGAATATGCACAAAAACACAATCTTCCTATTCAATTTATCACATTGAGCGATTCCAAAGCAATGAGTGATATTGAATCATGTGCTGAAAATACTATAATTTATATCATTGATTATCAAACACTCAAAAAAGCTGATAAAAAATCATTTTGTGAATTAATATCAAGGAAAAAAGCAATTATTCTCAGCAGTGATAAAATTGAAGATGTTGAGTATCCTGTCATTGAGATAAAGAGTGAAAGTAATGTTTTTGATAAAGGTGAAATCTTACCAATAGAAGATTATGTGAAGTTTATTGTCCTTAATTATCAAGATAAATATCCAGACACTGAACTTTCTAAAAAACTTGGAATTAGTCGTAAAAGTTTATGGGAAAAAAGAAAGAAATATGACATCGTCAAGAAAAAATAAAACAATTTTTATCGACAAGGAAGCTGCATCTGCTCTAGAACTTGTTGATGACGGTCTACTTCATCCAGTCACAAAATTGATGAATGAAACAGAATCCCAAGCCGTCTTAGAAAGTGGACTTATCGATGGAAAATCTTTTCCTTTTCCTTTTATTCTTGCACCTTCTGGTAAAAAAAATGAAGAAATCATAGCTTCATTGGAAGCAGGAGAGGAAGTCAGTATTATCTGTGATCGGCAAGAATTTGCAACACTTGTTGTGGAACAAACATTTAGAATTGATCCAAATGAGCGGGTAAAACATATTTATGGAACAGATGACACTTCACACCCAGGTGTAATGGCAACGATCAAGCGTATTGGTCATTGGGCTGTCAGTGGGACATATTCTATCATCAATAAACAAGATAATATAAATAAAAAAAAGATATCAGAGGCAAAAGAGCTCATTGGTGCGAACCATATAACTTCACTTGTTATGGGAGCAAACCCTCTACATCGTGCACATGAGCGCTTTATTCGTCAAACATTAGAAAGTACTGATCTTTTGATTATCTTTTTACTTAAACCTTATGAGAGTGCAAATTTAGCTTTTGATATTAGAAAAGAAGCTTTAGCATACTTTATCAATAACTTTTTACCAAAGAACCGCGTTGTAATTGTCCCACTTGAAAACAGTTATATATTTGCAGGATATAACGAAATCATCATTGATGCCATCGTTGCAAAGAACTATGGCTGCGACAGACTGACAATTGGACGTAATCATGCAGGTCTTGGAATGTTTTATGACTGTAACTCAAACAAATCTATCATAGATAGAGTAACAGGTATAGATATCGAGATAACAGTAGCAAGTGAATATGTCTACTGCGACGAATGTAAAACGCTTGTAAGTAAAAATACCTGTCCACATGGGCAACACCATCAGATTTCATACCATGCTGACTCTATTTTAGAGTTACTTGAAGCTGGTTTACTACCACCTGCAGTTCTAATGAGAAAAGAGCTAAGTGCTTTTATACTCTCAAAACTTGTTCCAAACAGGTTTAAAAATCTTGAAAAACTCTACTATGACACATTTCCTGTTCAAGGGCTTTTAGAGGAACATAGTGAAAAAGATTTTTATCTTGAGCTAATGAAGCTCTATCAAACAACTTCACTTACATAAGGGTAACTATGAATTGGTTTTTTTTAACAGTAGGATACAGTGGACTATCACCAAAAGCACCAGGGACTATGGGAACTTTAGTATCTCTTCCACTAGGAATGCTTATCCTTATCTATTTTGATGCGACAACACTCTTTTTGGCAGCCTCCCTTATCTCTATAATTGCAATAAAGATAATTAATCAATATGAAGAAGAATCAGGAACACATGACAATCAAAAAATTGTTATTGATGAACTTGCAGGTATGTGGTTTGCCCTCTCTGTTGCACCAGCCATTACCATCTCGGCAGATCAGCTTTTTGATCTGCAAAACGGATTTTTCATTCAATCATTTCTCTCTTTTGCTCTCTTTCGCGTATTTGACATTACCAAGCCTTCCATCATTGGAAGAATTGATCGTGAAGCAAAGGGTGGTGTTGGTGTTATGGGTGATGATATTATTGCAGGATTTGCAGCAGGAATCTCTTCTGCTGCACTTTGGCAAGGTTGGCTTGCACTTAAAGATCTTATCTAAGAGCGCTTAATCTCTTCATATGCCTTTTGCGTGAGCTTACCTAGCATATCGTCATATGATGTATATGTTGCTTCTAGCTCATCGGCACGCTGGCGTAATGCTGAAAACTGTTTTGTATTTTTCATATCAAAAGAGTTCTTTGGTAACTTTGTTATCATAGCCAAACTCTCAAAGTCTGAAAAATCAAGTACTATATCATATACAGAAAGATCAACTTTCACATCTTGTGCTATACGATTTATATCTGCGTGAGCTATCTCAAGCTCTTGCGTAAAAGCCATCAAAGCTTCCAAGTCATCATTAAAATAACTCACTTTAAAACCACATGAGAGAAATGAGAAGGCTTTTGCATAATGATTTGTCCCAATAATGGCAATCTTTGATGCAAAAATATCTTTGAGTGCTTCTGTTAAAACGCGTATACTAAAGATATCTCCACGTAAGCTCTCACCCTCTTTATAGACAATATCGCACATACCACTACGACGTGCTATCATACTCATATCATCCATCATATCTGGCATGGCGGCTATATATTCACTAGAGATCACAGCACCGTTTACATGTGATTTTTTCATATTAGTCACCGTAAAATACAGATCATCTTCACGAATGTTCATAGGAATGATCATTACATCATCACCATTTGCTTTAAAAAGTTTGTTTAACTTTGCAGAAAAACTACTAGCACCGGCATGCTCACCGATGTAACCAAAGAGTTTAGTCTGTTTTGAAATCTGGTTGTCATTGTTCATCATTATTCTATCCCCCATAAAGCTCTTGCTTCATCTTCTTCTATTTGACATCGTTTACAAAGAGTCTCATCTGCCTTATTTGAGCTAAATATCATATTACACTCATCACAACGTTTGACACTAAAAGTAATTAGATTCACTACCTCTGGCTCAAAAAATTCTTTAACATTATATGCATTTGAAAGTGTAATGGCATCAGGTTCACATACATCGTGACAGATATGACATTTTATACACAAAAATGGATCAAAATCTATCTTAGAATTTTTAATATCACTTGTCAAAGCACCTGTTGGACAAACTCTGTAACACATCTGGCATGCTGTACATGTCTCTTCATTCATAATCTTATGTGATGTAAAACTAACCTCATTCGCATCTACTCTATGAAAGACAGAGGGTTTTTCTACACGTTTTATAGCTGTAAAAAAAAGCTTACGTTTGTTTGGTATAGTTTTTTTCTTTAGTAGTGCGATATCTGTTTTTTGTAAAGTATGCTCTACTAGTTCATCACTTGCTTTTTGCACCTCATCTTCAAAGCTCTTTTTCACTTTTGCAACGGTTTTTAAATTAAATGCACTTAAAAAGTCCCGTCTCTGTGTCGGTTGCTCAGATGTATTCTCATACTTTACATTTTCTAACTTGATAATAGCATCATTTTCCATCGCTTCAAGTAGGTATGTAGCCTCTTCATAGTTTGCTTCAATCTGTGGCTTACAGGTTGATGCTATTTCACATCCATCACAATATCCCATATCTAAGACTATCTCTTTTTTAAGTACTGCCAATGAAATGATATGCTCAACACTTAGTGCTGCAATACAGGGAACATTCTTACGACAAGAGATAAGATTTGATTCATCTTCGATAAAATCAAAAAAGAAGTTTGTTGATGAGAACTCTTCAAGTTCCAGTGCTTCACTAGGACATACCCCGGCACATGCCCCACAGTTAACGCATGTAGCAAAGTTAATGGCTGGAAGAGGATTATCCCCAACTACAATTGCCTGAGTCGGACAGACTACTTCACATTTGTTACATTCACTATCTACGCTAAGAGAACGAACACAAAGACCAGCATTGAGTTTTAACATTTTTTATCTTTCAAATATAAAAATTTTTGATGATTTTATCACAAAATACTGAAAATAGATTTAGATATTTTCAATCTTTTTTGTTTCCGCATAGATTGAAAGGGAAGGAAATGCAAATTCAAGATTATTATGTTCAATAATTTCCATCATTTTTTCCATAACATCCTGTTTTGTTCTTAACCAATCTTCCCAATCAACCGATTTAGAAAAACAATAAATTAAAATATTTATACTTGAATCTGAGAATTCATCCAAATATACAAGTAATGTCCTCTTAATACCTTCAAGATCATCTTTGGAAACGATTTTAGCCACATGACCACGCTTTTGTATAATATGTTCATATTTTGTATTTTGTGTTGCAATATCCGGATGATTTTGCAACATCTCTCTAATTTCTATAATCGCATTTTTTATATCTTCACGCTTTGAATCATATTTAACACCAAGTTTCATTTTAATACGTCGTCCAATTTTACGCTTATTCCAATTTTTAATATCTTTAGATGCAAAAGTACCGTTTGGAATGGCAATAAGTGCGTTATCAAATGTTCTAATAGTCGTTACACGCAGACCAATTTCAACCACAGTTCCTTCTCGTCCATCTATCTCTATCCAGTCACCCTGTGAAAAAACATCAGAAAATAGAATTGAAAGTGTTCCAAAAAAGTTTGAAATTGTATCTTTAGCTGCGAATGCAACAGCAAAACCCCCAATCCCAAGACCCGAGAGTAATGCTGTTAGATTCACTCCCGCAGAATACAGAACAACAATAAGACCTATGGTAAAAATAAAGAAATTTACAATCTTGATACCTACATTAATCAAATCACCTTTAATGGTTGTCTTATCCTTTTCAAATTTTTCTAAATTATGTGCAGCAATTGTATTGAGAACAATATAAATTATATATGTTACGATCATTGTATAGATAATATTAAAAAATTTACTTAGATCATCAACACTACTAAAATTATTATAGACATAGGCAATCATATTTATGTTAATAACGATTATTAGAAGTTCTATACTTCTCTTCGTACGTAGAAGGATATCTTCTGCATAATCACTTAAATAATCACTGTTAATCAGATATTTTTCAAGTGCAATATAAAAAAGTTTACGTAATACATAAATAAATATAATAAGAAAAATGATAATAACAAGTTTAATCACACTTAAGCCCATTACATTTAAGAGCTTATCAAAAACCTGAACTATATTTAAAGAGTTAATAAATACTACGGGTTTTATAAGATGATATGTAGAAAATTTATTCAGTCTGTACATCATCTCTTCAAATTTATAGAGATACGCAACCATATCATTATCTATCTCTTGAAGAGCATAAAATTCACGAATATTATTTTGGGCTGCTATTAAAACTTTGGAGTTACTTTGAATCTTTAACAGCTCATCATACTCATCATCATCACTTGTTTTTACTATTACTGCCAACTGTTTTTGATTTTGTGAAGTTAGCTTATTTAGCTTCTCTTCAAAAATCCCTATGGTCTTACTGTCAAGTGCTTTTAAAGTTTTTTTAATAAGCGTATTCATATTTCTAACAATGAGATAGGATTTAATCTGCACTTGATCACGAAGGACAGCATAATTATTTCCTGCTCTTTTATTTATAGATATAACTTTTTTAAGTGAAAATATTTCTGAACTAAAATCCTTTAAGTGTTTTATGTAATAATTTTTATCAGACATCAGTTTATAGAGTTCATCTTCATAAAGATCTTCTTGCTCTTTTACAAGTCTCGACGCTTTCTCCTGTGATAAGTTAGCATCATTCATTTCATAGGTAAGTTGAATCTGTTTATCTATAAAAGATGAATATTTTACACTTGTGCCTTCAGCAAAAAGAGAAAGAGCGAAAAAAAGAAGAATTACTACAAAACGCATTAATTAAATTCCTTCTGCTATCATCGCATCTGCCACTTTTTTAAATCCTGCTATATTCGCACCATCGACATAATTACCTTCTACACCATAATCTTTTGCGGTCAGAGCAACTCTTTTACAAATTTTTTGCATTGTATCTTTGAGTTTATTATCAACTTTTTCAAAACTCCATCTACTCATAGATGCATTTTGACTCATCTCAAATTCACTAACTGCAACACCTCCAGCATTAGCAGCCTTTGCTGGAGCAAAACAGACCTTATGAGACTGGAGTAGCGTTATAGCTTGTGGAGTTGATGGCATATTTGCACCTTCTGTAACACTGACACAACCATTTTGTATAAGATTTTGTGCATCAAACTCCGTAAGTTCATTTTGGGTTGCACAAGGGAATGCTGCATAACAAGGAATATCCCAAACAGCATGACCACCTTGAGGATATTCAGAAACAGGAATATATTTCGCTTCAAGGTGAATCTCTGCATACTTCGTTAAAGATTGGCGTTTATTTAATTTTATATCTTTTAAAAGTTCAACATCTATACCTCTTGAATCATAAATAGTTCCGTGTGAATCTGAACACGTTACCGGTATAGCTCCTATTTGTGTTAGTTTTTCTATGGTATGAACAGCAACATTTCCAGCACCACTGACAACACAAACCTTATTCTCAAGAGATTCTTTACCTTCAATTTCCAACATACTCTCTGTAAAATAGACAGCTCCATACCCCGTTGCTTCAGGCCGCATTAACGAACCACCAAAAAAGAATGGTTTTCCGGTCATAACACCTTCATATGTTGACGTAATCTTCTTGTACTCTCCAAACAGATAAGCAATCTCACGCGCTCCGACACCAATATCGCCAGCCGGAACATCCATACGAGGACCAATATATTTATGGAGTTCTGTCATAAATGCGGAACAAAATTTCATAATTTCAAAATCACTTTTACCTTTTGGATCAAAGTCACTTCCACCTTTTGCTCCACCAATTGGCAAACCAGTCAGTGAGTTCTTTAAAATTTGTTCAAAACCGAGAAATTTAAGAACACCTTCATTTACAGTAGGATGAAAACGAAGACCACCTTTGTAAGGCCCAAGAGCATTATTAAACTGTACACGGTAACCTGTATTTACCTGAATATTATTGTTATCATCTAACCATGTTACTTTAAACTTTATGATACGATCTGGTACAACCAAACGCTCCATAATAGAATATTTACTATATCTGCTGTCAGATTCTAAAAGTGGTGCAATCGAGTAGATTACCTCTTCCATAGCCTGATAGAATACACCATCCTCCGCACAATTATGATTTTCAAACTTTTTTATTTCTTGTTCTGCAATAGTCATATTTTTTTCCTTATGTTCTTAATAATAATTTATAATTATTAAATTGTACCACAACAATGACAAATCAATCACTTTGAAAAAAAGTTACATCTTTATAGTATTTCTTGTAATATTCAAATTTTTTATAATTCAAAACAATTTCTTATGCTAAGATATCACAATATAATCAAAAAAGGATCTCTCTTATGTTCTCAAATCTTAGCATTAAAAAGAAGATGAATTACCTCGTAGCTATTGCCACAATTTCTATTCTCTTTGCAGCAATATTTGTCTTTGGCGCAATGAGCGATCTTGAAAAAGACTATAATCACCTCTATAAAAACTCAATGAAAGCAGGTCTTAGTACTTTAATAATTGAGAAGAATATGAATCATGTCAGCAGAAATGACAGAGATATTATGCTTGGTGGTCCAAAAGAGAAAGATTTAATTCAAATTAAAAAGAATATCAATACAATTGAGAAGAACTTTAAAATTTTAGAAAATCTTGCAAATACCACTAAAACAAAAACATTGGTAAAGCAGGCAAAAAGTTCTACTATGCTTTTTCTTCAAAAAGCTTTTTCAATGATGCAATCTTTTACAAATGAGAATATAAATAATGATAAAGAGAAAATCTTTCATCAATATCGTAAAACATTAACACCATTGGCAGAAGAATCAAGAAAATATTTTAAGAAGCTAGTCACACTGAAACAAAATGAGTTGGCAGAAAATTCAAAATCACTTCAGACAAAAATTGCATTTTACAAATATTTAGTCTTAATAGCCGGACTGTTTGTTGCATCTGTTGTTTTTATTCTGGCAATTATCATTAGGAAATCCATTACAGATGGTATTGAAAATTTCACAGAACTTATCACATATGTTTCTAGAGGAGACTTTTCAAAAAAATGCGATGATATTACAGAAGATACAGAACTAGGTATTATGGGTAAACACCTTTCTGAACTACTTGGGCATGTTCAAACACTTATTCATGAAATCAACACTACTATCACCAATGCATCAAAAGGTGATTTCTCAACAAGAATTTCTGCAGAGGGAATGGAGGGGGAATTTGTTGTTGCAATCAACAATGTTTCTAAAAGTATTGATTTTATGCAAAGAGAACATAAAAAAGCACTTCGAGACTCTTTTAATTCTAAAATCAGTGTAAAAAGCGTTAATGTATCAGAATCTTTAACTGTCATTCAAAGTGATCTTAAAACAAATATTTCAGCTATTAAAGAGATTACTGAGTCTACACGTTTTGCAGCGGATTTAGCAAATGAATCACGCAAGAACATCAACTCTGTTGTAGATGAACTTCATAATCTTAACGAGCAAGCAACACTGAATAATACAAGTATTGAAGAGTTAGCAATACAAACAGGTAACATCACGTCTGTTATTGAACTTATCACTGATATCGCAGATCAAACAAATCTTCTAGCTCTTAATGCTGCTATCGAAGCTGCACGTGCGGGTGAACATGGTCGTGGCTTTGCTGTTGTTGCAGATGAAGTAAGAAAATTAGCTGAACGCACACATAAAGCTACAAGTGAAATAGCAATTTCAATAAAATCACTCCAACAGGGTATGAGTGAAATTCAGGAAAGTTCCGAAAATATGAAAACTACGGTCGATGCATCAACTAATAAAATTGAAAAATTTGAAGAAACACTTATTGAACTTAGTAACGGTTCAAATAAAAATGTCGATCAATCTTATTTTATGGAAAATTCAATTTTTGTTGTTCTAGCTAAAATTGATCATATCCTCTATAAATCACGTGCATATAATTCCCTCATTTCACTGACTAAGATTCTTAAAGCAGTCGATTCACACTCTTGTAATCTTGGAAAATGGTATGATGGAGAGGGTCAAGAAAGATTTTCTAAAACATCTGCTTATCCACAAATGGCAGAACCACATAATATTGTCCATACAAATGCTAATAATAATCTTTCTTACATTGATACTCAAGATCCTGAAGCAGAAGTTATTAAAAATTCTGACAAAATCATTGAAAGTTTTGACAAAATGGAAGCAGCCTCAGAACAACTCTTTTCACTACTTGATCAGATGTTGCGTGAAACTGAAGTAGATGAGTAAGACTACTCCCAATCCTCATATTTGGATTTGGAGTGTTTGTCTTTTTTGTATCTACGTGCATTTTTACTTTTATCTAGTTGATTGGCACTATAAAGGATATCTTCTTTGATATTTTCAACATCATCATCACTCTCTTTATAGGCTATCATCTTTTTAACAAGCTTTTGAAGATCTTGCAGTTCACCTTTATAGAGTGCTATCTCCTCTACACGATTATATACACGTAATGCATTCTCTACCTTTTTATCATATCGCTCTTTTGTCAACTCATCACTGTTGCCTAAGTATGAGATGATACTTTTGGAAAATCGCTCCAGTGCACGAACATAACGAAGTCTATTTGAATTTTCTATAGCTTTTTTTGATGCTGCCATTTGAGTCCCGTTTAAATATAATAGCTATAATTATACACTTTAAATATGGAGAAAAATTTGAAAAAAGTATTTTTAGCATTAATGATTCTAGCGGTATCACTTTTTGCACAATATAAAAGCGAATATCTTTCAAAAGAGATCTTACAATCAGGTATGCCTATCGTAGATATAAGAACACCTGGTGAATGGCGTGAGACAGGATTATTAAAAGGGGCTATTCCCATCATGTTCTTTCATCCGGATGGTTCCTATGATACTCGTGCTTTTTTGCGTGAGCTCAATGCAAAAGTCGATACAAAAAAACCATTTGCAATTATTTGTCGTACAGGAAGCAGAACTTCTATGGTTGGACCATGGTTGGTAAAAGAGTTGCACTACAATGTTACAAATCTAAAGGGCGGGATGATGTATGTAACAGAAACTCTTGCTATCAAACCTGTCAAATATAAAAAATAATGCCTACTTGGTTAAAATTTCTTTACTATCTAACAATACGCTTGGTAATTACCTTTGGTGTGTTTGGTTTTTTTATTTTTTTACTGTGGTGGTTTCTCTACTCTATTTTCTACTAAAGCAAAGATTTAATGACATTGGTAACACCCTGGTGTAAATTATAGTTTGCAATAGGAAAATCAAGATCTTCTCTCTCTAGATTCACTGTATAACGAGAAAGATACTCTCCTAAAGGTTGTAGATCAATTGGTTCATACCTCACGCAAGCCTCTTTCTCTATTGAGGTACGCAACAGTTCTCCTTCTTCATTTGACTTTGCAAGCGTAAAGGCCAGAGTCTTAAGACTTAAAAAATCACTCCACTCCAAAAACAATTCTGGCGTCAAAGTATCTACATAACGCCCTTCTGGCGTAAAAAGCAGATCCATCTCACGCAAAGGAATTAAAACTGAAAGAATAGCACGTGAGAATGGCACTACTTTATCCGCCCAAAACGGAGATTCATTTCTTGTTTGTAACTCTTTATCAATTGTTTTAACGATCGTTTCGAGATCTGCACTTTTAAATAACTCATAACTCTCTTGTTTCATACTTTTTCCATTCATCTCTATAATTTTTAATTGTGATAGTATATAATTTCAATTTTAAAAAGGAGATATATTTTGAAACTAAATAAAAGCTTTATAACTAACCTCATAGCGATTTTACTCATTGGGCTCTCATTTGTCACACCACTCTATCCAGATCTCTTTTTATATACAGGACTTTTTGCCATTTCAGGAGCACTAACCAATCAATTAGCAATTCATATGCTTTTTGAAAAAGTTCCCTTTCTTTATGGTTCAGGTGTTATTCCTGCTCGTTTTGAAGCATTTAAACAAGCTATCAAAGATCTTATGATGGAAGAGTTCTTCACACGTGAGCAACTAGAAAACTTTTTTGCCAAAGAGGAAAAAAAGATCGATCTTGCACCTATCATAGAAGAGACTGATTTTTCTCCTGCATTTGATGCTCTGAGCAAAACAGTAATGGAGTCTTCATTTGGTGGTATGTTAGGTATGTTTGGAGGAGAGGAAGCATTGGAAGGACTGCGTGAGCCTTTTTCCAATAAAATGAGAGCTGCAGTCATTAAGATAGTCAATTCAGAAGCATTTAATGCGACACTCTCACAGCATCTGCAAAGTTCAGAACTCAGTGATGATCTCATAGACTCCATCGAAAATGTTATAGAATCACGACTCAATCAACTCACACCACAGATGGTAAAAGAGATGGTCCAAAAACTCATTAAAGAGCATCTTGACTGGCTTGTTGTTTGGGGTGGCGTTTTTGGAGGATTTATAGGATTAGTGTCATCTTTCTTGATTTAGCCCTTATTTTATGGCTTTAAGTTTCAATACTTTAAAGTTTTATAACAATTTTTTACAACAAATGGTTTTAAATCTGCATATTTTTGATTAAACTTGTATATGTTAAGAATCAATACCTTTTATCCAATAGTATCCTTTTGCTCTATACATGTTAGCAATCTTCAATGCATTCTTGCTCTCACCATTCTCTCTAAGTTTGAAAATAGTATTTTGAATCTTTTCTTGCTTATAATCTGGGTAGTGTTCATTTTTTAACATTTCAAGATAAAGCTCCCCTACAAATTTTGCATTTGTTTCGACTAACCGTTCTAGTTCTTCCACTACAAAATAGGAATTGAAACTTTTATTAGTATATTTTACAGTTTGTCTTAAAAATAGCATCATATCTTCATTAATTGTATCTATAAAAACAAACCATTTTGATAGAGTTGAAAAAATCTCTTGAGCTGGAATGTCCCCAAACTGATATAAATCATTATCACTTATTATTAAAGTTTCAATACTATTCTGAACTGCTTTATATCGTTTTGTGGTGCTTTGTAGCATTTAGTGTAAACCTTCTAAAAAACTATCAAGTTTATGTACCTTATAGTCTGTATTATTTTCCCATATTTTTAATGGCTCTTGCTCTTTTGGTATCTCTTCATCTTCTCTTAGATAAACAAATGCTAGATTTACACCCTTGTGAGTTTTTACCTTTATCTTCTTTCTTTGGTAATATTCTGGTGCTCCTTCAAACTCATCAATTTTATCTAACAGCTCTTTTCGTTTTATCTCATAAAGTTCACCTATCACTTTAGTTATTGGCTCTTTTACTAAATATGGATAGTTCCCAAAACTATCTTCATACATAGCAAACTTCCCAACAGTAGAAGCTTTACCTACTCTTTTTGCATATTTTTGGAGTAGTTTATGATTATCAAAACCTTTTTTCAAAGAGCCATACACAAATAAAAACGCATTAAACGGTTCTATCTTTTTAAAGTAACCCCTTTTTTCAATAGAAATTAGTCCTCTATCATGTAATCTATGAAGATATTTTCTAATTGTATCTTTAGATACATCTTTTAATTTAATGTAGGAAAAAGGAACTATTTTATCAATAGGTAAAGCATTGATTTGTCGCTCTATTTTATCTATAATTTTCATAATATTTCCCTCTTTTCTATCGTGACTAAATTATAGCATATTTTATATAAAACTGTCACGATTATATTTTTAGTTTAATATAAAAATCCAAATAACCAAAGGGGTATCTTATCATCAATTCCAATCTCTATATCATCAGCTACAACATAGCCATTTTTTACATCTTTTAGCTGTCTAAAGTTTTTATCTCTACCACCAATTTCAAAGGTATATTTTTCATCTACTATAAAATCACCACTCTTTGGATAGTTTAGACTATGTCCATAAGATAAAGATGAAGCGAAAAAAGTCTCTCTTATAGTCCCTTTTTTTGGACTATCACAAAATATTGAAAAGAGATTAGTATTATCTAAATAAAGTTTTTCAGGTTTAGAAATAATGCTCACTCCACTTGATTTTGCACCAAGTATTCGTAAAAGTCCAGCAGCTTGTAAGATACCCAAATATTTATACAGAGTTCTTTGGTTAAGCTCAACAGCACCACAAAGTTTGGATATATTTATATCATAAGGTTCACTTTGACATAACATTATCATCATCTTTTTAAGAGAGTTGATTTTGTCATGATCTATTGTATAAATCATTGGAAGGTCAGTTTCTAAAATCTGCATAGAAGAACTTAGTAATTTTTGAATGTAACTATTTTTAGAAGTTGTATAAAAAGGATATGCACCACTCTTAAGATACTCTTCAAAATATGCAAAAGGTTTTATCTTTGATAAAATATCTATTGCATAAGATGTATGATTATGAAGTAAATCTTCTAAAGCTATTGGCTCAAACTTTTTATTTGTTTCAAGCTCTAAAAACTCTCTAAATGAAAGAACTGGAAGTATATACACTACTGCTCGTCTGCTTAAGTCAGCTTTAGCATTATCTATAGCAACTGCATTGGAACCAGTAAATAAAATATTTAAAGAGAAGAAGCTATCATAAATCAATTTTAAATCAATCTCAAAGTTTTTGATTTTATGAATCTCATCGATGATTAAAACTTCTCCACCTTTTTTTTGAAATTCATCAGCAATAGCAAAAAGCCCAAGCTCTGCGACTGCTGGATGATCTGCCATAATATAAAGTGTTTTTTTGGCTTTAAAAATTGTATGTAAGTATTGAAGTAGCAGAGTTGTTTTTCCAACCCCTCGAGAACCAAGTATCCCGATAAGTCGTTCATTAAAATCTATTTTATCAAATAAAAATCTTCTATACTGAGGTACTTTTTGAGCTAAAATTTGATTTGAAAGTAGTTGTAGTTGCTTTATCATTTTTGTTTCCTATACTAATATAATAAGTTATATTTTGTATTATACTACAAAAAAATCAATATTTAAATGTGTTTAAATACAAATACATTAAAGACCATAATCAATAACTTCCATATCATCATCAATATTAAGATATTTCATAGTTGTATCTATCTCTGTATGATTTAAAAATCTCTTTGCATGCACTATACCAAATTTTTTGTAAACCTTTGTTGCTGCGGTTCTTCTCATTGTATACACGGTTACCCTGTAAGCATGATCATAAGTTCCTATATTTTGATTAAAATGCTTATCAAATATAGTTCTAAAGTGTTCAGCATACCCTTGATATCTCGTATGTGTATTTTTAATAGCCATTTTTTCTTCTTCCGTAATAGCTCTTTTATATAATTGCATTGGAAAAAAGATATAGTTATCATGTACTAAAGTATGCTTAGATATCCATTCTTTAAACATATCTAACAGTTCATCACTCACTCGTGCATCATAAGACTTACCTTGCTTCATAGCTCTTATATGTACTGTTTTATTTTCAAAATTTATATGTTTGACTTGTATCGTCATAACCTTCTTTAATTGCCCAATTGAACATTGCTCTAAGATTACTAATTATTTTTTTCACTGTTCTAGGATTTAATGGATCTGCATCAGGGTTTGCTTTTTTTTGAACACCTCTTAATGCTGGTGTTTTTTTTAACTCTTCACTTAGCTTTTTGATATCATCAGTTTTAATCTTACTGATTTTCATATAACCTAATTTTGGCTTTACATGTCTATTAAACGCTGATTCTATCATTTTTGTAGTTTTAGCTGTTTTTGTTGGAAAATAGATTTTAGCTATATCTTCTAATGATAAATTATTATTCATAATTTTTCGATTTAAAAGAGTTTTATCTTTTTGTATCTCAATTCTATCTTTTGCAAGTTCAACTCTTTTTTTATTAAGTATTTCTAATGCATCCTCTTTTGTTGTAGCATTACATTTAACTTTTTTAACTTTATCATCAAGGTCTCTATATGAAATATAATATGCAACTGTTCTTTTATCAATATCACTATCTTTAAAATACTCATATATACCACTATATTTTTTTGCTCTTAATTTTCTAAATCCCAAAGCTCATCCTAATACAAAAGTTTTACAACAAAATTTTACAACAAATTGTTGTAAAATAGCATAAAATTGATAAAAGATGGAAAAATGGAAAACTCCATAAAAAGCCCTAAATTAAGGAAGTTTAAGAAGCTTTAAGAAAGATTGAAAAAGCATAGGGATTAGTCTTTGGAGGGCTTATAGGTCTTATCAGCTCATTTATACTGTAGAGATTTAAACAACCTCTATAGTTACATCATCTCCAACAACTAAAACATCTCCTTTTATGATCTTTGCACGCTTACGTGTCTCTGTCTCACCATTGCGTGAGACATAACCCTCAGCCACTATCATTTTTGCCTGACCACCACTGTCTACTAAATCCAATACTTTTAAAAGCTTATAAAGTTCTATATACTCATCATTGAGTTTAAACTGCATACTTGTTTCCTCTTATTAATTATTGAAATCATAGCCTAAAAGTGCTATAATCTATATTATGCAAGTATCAATGAATGCTCCTTATCAAGTAACTTCTGCTACATATGTCAACCCTTCAAACAAAGACGAGAGTGGAGATGTTGCTGTAAAAAATGGTACAAAATCTGACGAAGAGAAAAATTCTCAAAAATCTCAAGAGAAAAAACAAAATCCCAATGAACTTAATGATGATGAAAAACGTATAGTCACAGAACTACAGGCCAGAGACACAGAAGTACGAGCACATGAAGCAGCACATCAAGCAGCAGGTGGAGGACTTACTGGTGGTGCATCATTTAGCTATCAAAAAGGACCAGATGGCCGAATGTATGCAATAGGAGGGGAAGTCTCCATTGCAACAAAAGGAGGATCAACACCTCAAGAAACCATTGCCAATGCAAGACAAGTTCAAGCTGCTGCAATGGCACCGGCGAATCCATCTGGACAAGATTATGCAGTAGCTACAAGTGCTAAAGTGATGGAAATGAAAGCACAGCAAGAGCTCATCAAAGAACAACAAGAAAAAATAAATGGAGCTAAAGAGTATCATTCAACTCCGAATAATTATGATGATTCTAACTCTAATTCTTTAAATATTTCTGCTTAAAATCGTTTGATACAATCAGGAGAATAAGTTTTTTTCTTTTTTAATCAACTCTAGCTTCTCTTTGCGTGAGAGCTTTTTAACTTTATATTCTCGCTTTAGAGCACTGCTTTTGTCCTCTAGTTCTTCTTGATAAACAACCTTTACTGGTCTTCTTGTTTTTGTATACTTAGCACCTTTTTGTGAAGTATTATGTTCTTTTATTCGACGATTTAAATCTGTCGTTATTCCTGTATACAGCGTTGCATCATTACATTGTAAAATATATAAATAATATTTCATATTTTATTCCTAGAATTAATACCACTATTTTACTATAAGAAAAAGAATGACTAAATAAGTAGCATTTTGTAACATACTCTTCATAGTTTATCTATAACTATTGCAAATAACTTATAGTTATATTATAATCTGTATAATATTTATCACAAAATAATTATATTTTTTTGATACAGGACGCACTATGGAAAAACATAAAGTTATAATAGTAGAAGATGACGAGATTACTGCCCTTAATCTGAATATGTCCTTACAAAAACATGGTTACAGTGTTGTAGCCGTTTGTGATAACGCTAATCAGGCAAAGAATAAAATCAATACTTATCTTCCTGATGTCATCATTATTGATATTTCACTTCAAGAGAGCAATGACGGTATAGAGCTTGCAAAAACTGTTAAAGAGAAGTATGATATTCCATTTATCTATCTTACATCTTACAGTGATGATGATATTATTTCTCAAGCAAAAAAAACAGAACCATATGGATACATCGTAAAACCATTTGACCCGGGATCATTGCATGCGACAATTCAAATGGCACTTTTTAAATATCAAATGGAAAATGAAAGAAAAGAAAATATAAATTCCCTAAAAGTTGATAAACTTAATCTTGAAAAGCTTCTTTATTCTAAGCGTGTTTCAGACAAACCCATAGTACCTTTTGGAGGCGATTACCATTTGGACATTAGCATATGTGAAACATTTTATAAAGGTAAAAAAATAAAACTTACAAAAAAAGAAAATGCTTTTTTACGCCTTTTAGTAGCGCAACTTGGTCTTGTCGTAAGTTTTGAGCAGGCAATGAACTATGTTTGGGATGAGAGTGGGGCAACGGAAAACAGTGTTAGAACATTAGTATGGCGTCTTCGAAACAAACTGGAAACTGATATCATTAAGAATGCTTCAGGAATCGGTTACTATATTGAAGAGTAGAAGTTAGTAGATTTTTATTGACTCTATCTTCTTTTTGATCTTTTCAAAAACTCCTTCATAATCGTATTCTTTGCTTTCACTCTTTGCCATTTGTTCCATTTCAGTAGAATATTTCAGAAGTTCTTCTATCCGAAAATTTCCACTTGAACCTTTAATACTATGTGCTTTCAAGGCAATTTTTCTAAAGTCTTTTTTCTCAATTGCGCTATATAATTCAGGAAGAGTGGTTTGCATCTTCTTAATAAAAAGAGCTAAGAGCATAAGCAATTCATCTTGCGTGAGCATTAACTCTTTTGTAAGCTTTTCTACATCTAAACCTTCAATAATTGATGCCGTTTCCTCTTTATATAAAGGCGATTCCTGCTGCTTGAATATATCTACTTTTAAATATGCATGAAAAATACGTTCTAAGTCTTTAAGAACAACAGGCTTACCTAGGAATGCATCAAATCCTATTAGTAACCCACGTTCTTTTGCCCCTTTTATTACATTCGCAGTCAATGCAGATATTGGAGTATGTCTAAGACCATTACTCTCTTCATACTCTATAATTTTTTTCACAGATTCTATTCCATCCATAATAGGCATCTGTTCATCCATTAAAATTAAATCATACGAATTGTGCATATACAGTTCATATGCTTCAGCTCCATTACGAGCTAAATCAAAGGTCAATCCATATTTACTTAAAATAATTTTTATTAACTCTTGATTTGCTTCATTATCCTCTGCTATTAATATATGTCCTTGAAATTTTTGAGAAATTTTCTTATCAGATTCAGTATGTTCTCCCGGATTGATAAGCTCATTAAATACCATGTGAATTTTTGAACAGTATAGTGGAAAACATATAGCATTAATATTTTGACACTTATCGTAATTGTCATATTCTCTACTCATAAGTGCAATAAATTTCTTATCAGAGGAGAGGATCTCCCTTTTAAATGCCAAATCAACTTCTTCATGTACAAAAATACAAATATCAAAATCATCATCAAGTCTATCTACAACATTGACTTGAATATCAAATACCTCAGCATACTTTAAAAAAGATTCATGTTTAAAAGTAAGTGCCTTTTTATTAGCATAAAGAATCATTTTTAGTTGTTGAAACTCCTGAATATTATCAATAATTTTACATTCACCACTCGCAGCCTCTATTGGAATTTCCATCCAAAAAGTACTTCCTTGTCCAACGATAGAAGCAACCTCTACTTTTCCATTCATCAACTCTGCAAGTTGGTAAGATATTGAAAGTCCTAAACCTGTACCTTCAATATTTTTATTTTCACTATATTGTGCCTGAGCAAAGGCTGTAAAGACCTTTTTAAGATCTGCAACATCAATACCTATACCATTATCACTCACAGAAATTTTAAGGATACCTTTGCTATAACTTGCTTCTACTTCAATTACACCACCTTCTGGTGTAAATTTTATTGCGTTACTTATAAAGTTTGAAATTATTTGCTTAATACGCAGAGCATCCCCGTACAGTTCACGTGGAATTTTTGGATTTATAAAAGAGGTGATCGTAATATTTTTTGCATTTGCACTAGCAACAAAAAGCTCCATTGTATGGCTTAGCTCATCATGTAATGAAAAAACCTTTGGTTCAATTGTAAATTCACCACTGCGAAGTTTTGAGAAATCTAAAATATCGTTAATAATACTTAAAAGATTTTCACCACTGTTTAATATAATTTCAAGATAATTTCGATGCTTTTTTGGAATATCTTCATCGATTAAAAGGTTTACAAATCCTAAAATTGCATTCAATGGTGTACGAATTTCATGACTCATATTTGATAAGAAATACTCTTTAGCCTGTCCCGCACGAATAGCTTCTTGTCTTGCATCAACAAGTTTTTGGAAGATTGTATCTGTATAAAACTTTAGTATTCCACGGAAGTTTTTATCAAAGATATAAGAGATCTCATCAAAAAGTTCTTTAGAGTTCATCCCCATGTCATAAGAGACATCCACCATAGAACGACGGAAATGGCTACATATTTCAAAAAGTTCATCAGCACCAATCTCACGAAATTTCAGATAAGCTAAAAGTTCCTGCATCACAGGACAATTTCCAATCTCTACTTCACCGGCAATTACACCCATAAAATAATCAAATACGCCACTGGCATACTTCTCTAAGAAAAATTTTTCATCAATTCCATGAAGTTTTAATATTCCTTTTGGAGAATCATACGATACCCACTGCTTTAAGATAACGGCTTTTGAATCCTTAAAACGTTTTTGTTGCTCTATCAGAGTGGGAGTTTTTTCCTTCATAATACCTTCTCTTTTATTGGTAAACAAAGAAGTATGCAAATAACATAATTACAGAGAGTTTTATAAGTACAATTCCAGCAGTTGCGATAATATTCCCTATTTGGCAACTACTACAACCGCTTGCTTTTTTTCCTTCATACTGAGCATAGAAAAAGTAAATAATATCTAAACCTATCACTCCAAATGAAGTATAAAATAAAAAGTGCCATAGCGTGTAGAGTATCGATTGGTCATCTATAAATAAAGAAACAATAGTAGCAAGTGCCATAATAGCCATTATTATGTTCATTACAAGTACTATTTTATCACGCTTAAAACTTGTTGGGCAATAATCACTATTACCTATATCACTGCCATATTGCAAGCGCTGTTCAAATCTCTCTTTTTCCTCTTTGGACATTTTATGAATAAATGTTGCACCAAATGTATAGTCAATTTTACGTTGAATCAATGCAGCGAATGCTCCGCTTGCTTTCATAGAGCAGTCTTTAGCATTTTTATCTTGATAAACTACGCTAATGTTTTCATAGCGTGTAATCTCTGCAGATTGATTTGGATAGTAGGCAGTTGTTTCCTTTGCTGTTATTTTTCCATTATATGAAATAAGACGAGGATTTATCATCTCCACGAACTCCCCATTTTCATCTTTAACAACAACTACATTATAATAATTTCCAATTTGAAAAGCACTCAAACCTTCTAAATTATTTTCATTGATAGTATCTTTAAGATCTTCTATCAAGGCAAATAACTCATCATTAAAAACACGTACATCCGTTGCATACTCTACACTCAGTGGTGTTGGATATGTAATGATCTCTTTTGTCATATTATATACCTTGTTCTTTGGGTTTAGTGTAATGTTTTGAAGGGGTAAACTTTGGGATAGTTCCCAAAGTTTGAATAAGATTAGTGGCTTTTACCAACTACGATAATCATTTTAATGTTAATAGCAACAAATCTGATAAATTGCCAAATAACACATGTTCTCATTTTTCTAGCAAATGCACCTGGAATCATTGTAAGATTAAATGCATCACTCTTTTGAAAGTTTACTTCTTCTTCTACTACTTTTTTCTCACTCATATTGTCTCCTTATATTTTTTCTGCCTATTCTGGAATCAGAGTCCAGCCCGGATTAAGTTTTGCTTTATAGATAAACAAGTGATGTAAAATATGTTTAATCCAGTGCCCAGCAAGACCGATTTCACCAAATGTATAGTCTGTATCACGACCTGTTCCAGGATATTTTTCAAAGTCCGGAACAACAGGATAAACTGTCATTGCTGCAGCAGTCCCGTCAAATACACCTTTACCAGCAGAAGCAACACAAGCAGCACCCATTTCAGCCATAGAAGCTTCATGTAAATGAGCATTTTCACCTTTTGTCATTAAATCACAAACAGAGTGTGCAACAGCTTTACCGATGATACCTGAAGGCATACCAGTACGTGGTGGAGTTGGATTGATCGGAGTTCCGTTTGGAGAACTCATAGGTTTAGAGATAATATGTGGTGGTGCAAAAGCGATACCAGCAGCAAACATATTTGAATATGTAGGATTTTGGTACGTTCTTGGCCAGTCAGATGCTTTCCAATTTTCATATGCACCTGCCGCATAATTTGCATCAACTTTCATAAATCCATTTGGAGCAAAAATTGTATCTGTAATATCTTCACCGGCTTTATTATAAGCTTTAAGACCTACACCTGCAAATGGTGGAATTAACATTGCGAAGTCAAATTCTTCTTCACCTTTAGTACCATCAAGTAGTTCATACTCAACTTTACCTTTTTCTACTTTAGAAGTATGAGCACCAATTAACCACTCAACACCACGCTCAGCAAACAGAGATTCAGCAAAAAGTTTAGAAGATACAACATATCCGCCAACTTTCATATGAAGCCCACCCATACCGAAGTCACCTAAGAAAGACTCATTAGAGATCCACTTCATCTCAGCCATATCACGAACACCAGCTTTATTTAACTCATGTTCAATATTAAAGATATACTCAAATGCAGCACCTTGACATGTACACATACCGTGACCTGTACCGATTAAGAATTTTTGACGTTCTCCAGCTTTCATTTTTTCAATACATTTTTGTAACTCTTCAGAAGCGTGAACTGCGTGATCTGCAGTACATACAGAAACTGTATTATCTCCCATTTGACCATTACCATCACCAAGACCTGGCGTTGCATCAAAATTAAGTTTTGGTCCAGTTGCATTTACTAAGTAATCATACTCAATAGTTTCACTCTGTCCAGCTTTATCAGCACTTGTGTACTCAACAGTTACAAAAGGTTTATCGCTAGATTCACCACCTTCTGGATTAATTGATACAGCTTTTGCCTGATGATATGTAATCCCAGCCTTTGCATATACAGGAGCTAAATCAAAAGTAACTTCCTCTTTTGTCATCTGTCCAACACCAACCCAAATATTTGATGGAATCCAATTCCATTTTGAGTTTGGAGTAACTACCACAACTTCATGTTGTGAGCCTAACCATTTTGCAGCGAAAGTTGCAGTTGTGTGTCCAGCAACTCCACCACCTAATACTACTAATCTTGCCATATATTCATCCTATTTTTCAAGTTCTGAAAAATTTTATCAAAACTTTATCACATTTGTATCACAAAAAGTGATAATTATTAGTTATGCTTTTAATAAGACAGATGAATAAGGCTTAACAAATCCCTATTTTATGAGATTTAAAGGCATTCAAAAATAAAATTTCTACTGAGATTTTAAAATTTTATCAATTATTTCAAAAGAATTTTTTGAGAGTGACTGTGTAGAAACTACACGTAAGAGCTCTCTTTTCATGAGTTTTTGGTTTTCCTTGTTCATTTTATCATATATTTTAAAACTTGAACAAAGGTTTGATGCCATTTGAGGATTGATTTTATCTATTTCTATAATCTTATCTGCAACAAATTTATACCCTTGACCATCTTTTGCATGAAAATGTTTATGATTCCGTGTAAACGTTCCAATCAAAGCACGAACAAGGTTTGGTACTCTCTCATCATAAACTTCATCGTTTTGTAGCAGTTTGACACGATGTAATATATCCTCACGTAATGAAGAGGATAATAATGCAAAATATTTATTCATTACAAGAGTATTTTCCTTATATTTATTATAGAAATCTTTAAAAGCAAGCTTCGCAAGTTCTTCATCTGTATGTTCCAACACATCAAGAGCAACAACTCTATCAGTCATTGTCAATGATTCATAATACTGTGCTTTTGCGATAGCAGCGATCTCTTTGCTCTTTAAAGCACTCAGTAACTTTAAGGCTCTGTTTTTTATTGCTCTTTTTGCAATACTTTCTGAAACGATATATGTATCTTTTGGATCATGATTTACAAAGTAAATATCTAATAATTTTTCTTTAAAAGTTTTTACAAGATATTGTAGTAAGTTTTCAACTGCATCATATATCTTTTGACAATCAATAAATTCTTGTCTCTGCATCAATGTTGCAACGGATGGCAACTCTAACAGAAGCGCTTTGTAAGAGAGATCAATATCTAAATCCAATAAATATCCAAATGCTTCACAATAAGCCTCGTCAATAGTACCATCCTCCATCATTGTCTCTAAAGTCTCAATAGCAAAATTTTGTGCAGCTTCGTACTGTGTAAAACTATTTGTATCATACTTCATTAAAAATGCATAATTTGGATTTTGCTGTTTGAGTATTATAGGTGCCGAAAAATCTCTATTTATTGAGAGTGTCGGTTTTGTAGCAAAATCTCTAAAAACAAAATATTCTTCTTTTTTTGAGATAATTAATACCTCTTCTAAAACCTCTTGTCCATTTTGATCGATAAGTGCTATTTTTAAAGGATAATACATGACTTCTTGTTCCATACCATCGACTGTATCTGGAATCTTCTGTGTGAGCTTTAACGTATATATTCCATTTTCAAATGTTTCTTCTACAAGGAGAGAAGGGGTACCACTTTGATGATACCAGAGTTTAAACTGCTCCAGATCAATTTCACCTGCCTTACTCATTGCCCAAATAAAATCACCCGTAGTAACAGCTTCACCGTCAAAACTCTTAAAATAGAGATCCATTGCCCCTCTGTATTTTTCTTCACCAAGAAGTGTATGCATCATACGAATAACTTCAGCACCCTTTTCATATACTGTAGATGTATAAAAGTTATTCATAGAAATATAAGATTTTGGCTGGATTGGATGGCGTGTAGGAGAAGCATCTTCAACAAACTGTCGCTCACGCAGACCTTTTACATCTTCTATACGTTGTACCTCACGTGAGTTCATATCAGCAGAAAAAGATTGATCACGGAATACGGTTAAACCTTCTTTAAGTGTTAATTGAAACCAATCACGACATGTTATACGATTCCCTGTCCAGTTATGGAAATACTCATGTGCTATGACAGATTCAATACCCATAAAATTGGTATCTGTTGCAGTATCACTATCTGCTAAGACATAAGCTGAGTTGAAAATATTTAAACCTTTATTTTCCATAGCTCCCATATTGAAGCTATCAACTGCAACAATATTATAAATATCTAAATCATACTCTCGACCATACTTCTCTTCATCCCAGCGCATCGCATTTTTAAGAGAGTTCATTGCATGAGAGCATTTAGATTCATTACCTTTATCAACATAAATGTTTAGTACTACTTCATTGCCTGAAACAGTAGTAAAAGTATCATTTATACTGCCTAAATTTCCTGCTACAAGAGCAAAAAGGTAAGAAGGTTTTGGATGTGGATCATACCATGTAACTGCGTGACGACCATCAAAACTATCATGGCATTGTATTTTATTCCCATTACTCAAAAGCACAGGATATTTATCTTTTTCACCAATCACTGTTGTCGTAAAAATACTCATGACATCCGGTCTATCAAGGTAGGGTGTTATTCGTCTAAATCCTTCTGGCTCACACTGTGTACAAAAAATATTACCTGACTTATAAAGACCCTCTAGCTCGGTATTTTTATGAGGATAAATTTTATTAACAATTTTTAGAGTAAAGTTTTGAGGTACATTAATAATTTTTAATGATTCATCATCAATAAAATAACGCCCATTTGCAAGTACAAGATTATTCAGTTCTAATTCTACAAGCTCCAACTCTTCACTATTTAACTGTAGATCATCAATCTTTTCAAGTTTCTCTATTTCCATAACATTCGTAACAATCGTTTCATCTTCATATAGTTCAAAAGTCAAATGTACGCTCTTTATAGAAAAAGAGGGTTTCTTGTAATCTTTTAAATATATCTCTTGAGGCTGTTCATTCATCTGCTTTTCTCACTTTTCATTATAAAATTCTAACTTATCTTGCCATCCAAATGCATTAAAGAGTTTTACAAAAGTTCTATCCAGTTTTGCTTTTAATAGTAAAATTTCACCACTGGAAGGATGTTTTATCTCCAAACTTACACAGTGTAGCAATAATCTTTGAACATCATATTCTGCACGGATGAACTTATTATGTTCCCCTCTTCCATATTTGGTGTCCCCTAGAATATGATGAGAAATATGCTTCATATGTCTTCGTAATTGATGCTTTCGCCCTGTTTTTGGCAGTAGTTCTACTAAAGAATAGCGTGTCTTTTCATAACGGCCTACTGCCTTATCTATCTCGACAATAGCAACTCTTCTATATAGAGTTACAGCCTCTTGAGCCTCTTTGTCTCTTTTGGCATCTTTATCACTTATCTTATCAAGTTTCTCTTTAAGAGCATGATTTACAGAACCATCTTCATCGACATAACCACGGACTACTGCAATATATTTTTTCACAATTGTATGAGCTCTGAATTGTTCATTTAAGAGTTTTGCGGTAGAAGAATCAAGAGCAAACAGTAACACCCCTGAAGTAGGTTTATCGAGTCTATGTACCGGATATACCCAAGCACCTATCTGATCACGTAAGATCTTCATAGCATAATAGATTTCATGCCTATCTATCATCGATCTATGTATCAATAAGCCTGTTGGCTTATTGATAGCAACAATATACTCATCTTTATACAGTATCTCTAATTCATAATCCGCAAACAAAAAAAGCTAACCATCCCTCTTTGTAGTTTTACGTTTCTTTTTTGCACTTTTGAGTGATTTAGCAGTCACTTTTGTAGGCTCTTTTTTACTTTTGATAAACTTCTTTGCCTCACGTTTATGCTCTGCTTTGAGTTTTACTTCATCGATATCTTTACGACGTATATTAGGGTCTGGTTCAAATCCTTCAACAACATCTTTAGGTATCTTTTGTCCTATAAGCTTCTCTATCTCTTTAATATCATACTTCTCATAGATATCTATAAGGCTTATTGCCTCTCCTTGATGCCCTGCTCGGCCTGTTCGCCCTACACGATGCACATAATCTTCAGGAATAGAAGGCAGTTCATAATTAATGACATATGGCAACTCTTCAATATCAAGTCCACGAGAGGCGATATCTGTTGCTACAAGTACACGAAACTTACCATCTTTAAATTGCGTGAGCGTTTTGAGACGATTTGCTTTTGTCTTATCACCATGAATAACACCGACTTTAAGACCATCTTTTTTCAACTCCTCTGAGAGTTCATCGGCACTTGCTTTGGTACGAGTAAAGACAAGTACCTGCGGATAATTGCGTGAGCCTATAAGATAAGCTAAAAGTTCTGCTTTTCTCGCAGTATCAACATGATAGGCAATCTGGTTAATTGTATCCACCGTTGTGTTCTTCTTTGCGGTCTCAATAAATGCCGGCTTTGTCAAAATAAGTTTTGAGAGTTTACGTACCTTGTCTGAAAAAGTTGCCGAGAAAAGTAAAGTTTGATGACGCTTTGGTAAAAGAGGATGGATCTTACGAATATCTTTTGTAAAACCCATATCTAACATTCTATCTGCTTCATCAAGCACAAAGATCTCTACATCATCCAAACGTAAAGCATTTTCTATATGTTCAAGTAGACGTCCGGGTGTCGCTATTACAATCTCAGTACCTTTTTTTAGACGTTCTCTCTGCTTTTGGAGATCCTTGCCACCAACCAAGATATCTGTTTTTATATCCATATATTTAGCATATTTTTCTATATCTTCGTAGATCTGAATGGAGAGTTCACGTGTCGGAGAGAGAATAATTGCACGTACACCTTTGTTCTCTTGATGTTTACGTAAACGCTGTAAGATTGGAAGAGCAAAAGCAGCAGTTTTTCCCGTACCTGTCTGAGCCGTAGCAAAAATATCTTTTTTTTGTAAAACGAGAGGAATGGCCCTAGTTTGAATTACAGTTGGTTTTAAATAGTTTAACTCTTCTATAGCATCTAAAAGAGGTTTAAACACCCCAAGTTTTGCAAATGACATTTATATTCCTATTGTTTTTTTAAGTGATGTATTTTAGCATAATTAACTGTGAGTTACACTATTGAAATTTTTCTAAAGTTAAAAACAAAGCAAAGCAAATTTTACTTATAAAAGCGATATACTTACAATAAATAATTTTCAATATATAAGATGTAAGATGATAAGAAAAACACTTAAAAAAACTTCCAGTCATAAAAAACTCAGAGATTTTATTAAAAAATATAATATTCCACCTGAATACCTCTCTACAAATAGAAAGATGATTTCACGTGGTGTTTTAATTGGACTTTTTATAGCTTTCATTCCAATGCCTATGCAAATGGCTGCAGTATTACTTTTTGTACCATTTATTCGATTTAATGTTCCAATAGCGCTAGCTATGTGTTGGCTTTCTAACCCTATTACAATGCCACCTATGTACTATATGGAATATCTTACCGGTTCATTTTTTTTGGGAATGGAACCACAACCTGTTGAACTGACCTTAGAGTGGTTTAAAAATAATCTGGATGATATTTTTATACCTCTGTATTTTGGAACTGCAATATATTCAATATTTGGATCACTTTCAGCTTACTTCTTGGTTAATTTTTTATGGAAAGGTTCTGTAGAAAAAGAGAGAGCAGGAAAATAGGCTATTTATTTTACAAAGTGATAGAAAAGTGCTATATAATCAACCTAGCGCTGTACTCCTAGCGAATAAAATTAATTGTATCTACTTGTGTAAAATAATAGACAATAGCTGATATCCAGAGTAAAAGTATAATAATATGCTTCAGTAAAAAACTATTTTTTGAGACTTTATGATGAAAAATCGCCATTGCTAAAGTAGAGCCCAGAAATCCACCGATAATGGAAAAAGTGTGTAACTCTTTTTCAGAAATACGACGTTTTTTACTATGTACAGAGATAAATTTATCATAAGCATAAATAAAAAAAGCAAATAAATTTACAAAAATGAAATAGTAAAAAATAACTCTTTGCATTACTTCTGAGTTCTCACTGCCTTTATAATCAAATAAAGACCTAAAATTAAAAAAGGTATACTTAATAGTTGCCCTGTACTAAGTCCTATACCAAGTGTATAGTCAGCCTGCTTTGTTTTTACAAATTCTATTATAAAACGTGCTGAAAAAATTAACAGTAAAAAAAGACCAAATAAAAATCCATTTGATACTGTCTTTGATTTTCTTTTATAAATATATGTTAATACAAAAAAAATCAATATGTATGAAAAAGCTTCATACAGCTGTGTAGGATGGCGAGGAATCATATCAACTCGACTAAAAACAATCCCAAAAGCCGACTCTGTCGGATTACCGATAATCTCAGAGTTCATAAAGTTACCCATACGTACAAAGAAACCAAAAAGAGCAGTCGGAATTGCGACTCTGTCTAAAAGCCAAAGATAATCAAGCTTATACTTTTTACAATAGAGATAGAGTGCAAGTATAACACCTAAACCTCCACCATGACTGGCAAGTCCACCTTCCCATACAGCAAAAATCTTCATAGGATGTGCAAGATAAAAGTCCGGTTCATAAAAGAGACAGTGTCCTAAACGTGCACCCACCACGATACCCACTACAATGTAGATAAAAAGAGTATCGAGTTCTTCTATATTTCGATCCTCTTTTTTATAGACCCATTTCATAAACTCTAAACCGGAGAGAATTGCTATGGCAAATAAGACACCGTACCAAAAAACATGAATAGGGCCTAGTGAAAGTGCTATGGGGTTAGCACTCCAAACAAAATGCTCCATTTACTCTTCTCTTAGAGCATCGGCAATAAGCTCTATAGGATTTTTAAATACAGTCTCAACCTCTGCATAATTCATAGAAGCATTGATCTGCATACGGCATGCTGAACACTCAGCACTGACAACATCTGCCTTTGTCTCTTTGATCATCGCTGCTTTTGGAGTACCTGCTGCTTTTGCAAAATGGTACTTCTCAGACTGCATTGTCACCCCACCAAAACCACAACAGCTGTTTGGGTCACTCATCTCTACAATTTTATAGTTTTGACGGATCAAAGAACGAGGCTCTTCATGAATGCCTTGCATCTTTCTTGCGTGACATGGATCATGGTAAGTTACGATTTTAGTATTTTGTTTTTTCTTCGCCAAAATTGACTCTAACTCTGTATGATTTTGTAACCACTCTGTAGCCATATAAACTTTTTTCATTACCTTACAAGCACGCTCTTGCCACTCTGGTTGATTATGAAAATAGTGTTCATAATCAATCTTTAACATTGCAGAACAGGTAGCTTCTGGAACAATGATAGCTTCAACATCATCTGCAAATTTCTCAAAATACTCAATATTAAACTTCGCATTATAATCAACTGTGTCAAAATCACCTGTAAAGTATGCCGGAGCAGAACAGCACTTCTGATCTTTTGCCAAAAAGGCATCTATCTCTAAATATTCTAAGATCTCTAAAAGAGAATCTCCAATATTACGATAGTTATAATTACCCAAACAACCGATAAAGATAGCAACTTTTCGCTTGCCACCATTGTTAATGTTCTCTTTATGTGCATTTAAAAAAGAGGTTTTTCTTAAACTCGGTAAGAGTCTGTCTGCTTTTAACATCGGAATCTCAAAACGTGATGTCATCGAGTCAATATCTGCACGAATTTTAAATCCACATGTCTGAAATACCCAACCAAGTTTAAAAGCAAGATCATTCAACCATCTATGGCGCAGGAGTAAGAAGAAAGCTTTTTTATACCATGCTATGCCATATTTTTGAGCAATATCAGAGCGAACTTGTTCTATAATCATATCTGTAGGCAGTGATTTTGGACAAACTTCAACACAGGCTGTACATAAAAAACAGCTCTCAAAGATATCTTTAGCAGTTTTGTCAAGCTCTAAATTCCCACGTTTATATGCACCTAAAAGATCGATAAAACCACGAGGGCTTGTTACCTCATCGGCATTTACATTGTGAATGGTACAAACAGGAATACACTTCCCACACTTTACACAATCATCTGCAATTGCATCAAAACTAAAGATATCTTCTAAGTTTTTATCCATTAACGCTTCTGCCATAAACTATACCGTCTTTGAAAATGTTTTATCACTTGTTGCATACTTTTTCATATATGCATCAAAAGGCTGCGCGATATTACGGATAAGGAGTGTTCCTGTCTCTGAACAGACAATCTTACTTTTGTTCATTGTTATGAGTTTTTCATCTACAAAAGGTTGCAGTGCTTCTATAGCATCAGCAAAATAGTCAGCAAATTTTACTTTAAAGAGTTTCTCAAAACGTTTGATATCAAGTTTGAAGTTACTCATCAACTCCATAATAACATACTGACGTATCATATCATCTTCACTAAGTACTACACCTCTTTCAAACGGTAGTTTATCTGCATCAATCGCTGCTTCATAACTTGGCATATCTTTAAAATTCTGTGCATAGTAATCAACACCTTCACCAATGGAAGTAAGTCCTATCCCTATTAAATCTGCACCACCTTTTGTAGTATAACCTTGAAAGTTTCTATGAAGTTCACCTTTTTCTATTGCCTGAAACAGTTCATCTTCAGGCTTTGCAAAGTGATCCATTCCTATCATTTTATAGCCATTCTCAGTAAGAAAATCGATCGTATACTGCATAATCTGTAACTTTTCATCAGGACGAGGCAGGGTTGTCTCATCTATCTTACGCATTGTCTTTTTAAGCCATGGTACATGTGCGTAATTAAAGACTGCGAATCGATCAGGATTAAGTGTTAATGCCAGAGAAAGTGTCTCTTTAAATGTCTCTAAGGTTTGAAAAGGCAAACCATAAATAAGATCAACATTTACTGATTGCATCTTATATTTACGTGCGAGGTCCATTGCATCTTTTGTTACATTATATGGTTGAATACGATGTACAGCATGTTGTACTTTTTCATTAAAATCCTGGATACCAAAACTTACACGATTAAAACCATGTTTTGCCATTACCTTCATCTGATCATTATTGATATGACGCGGATCAATCTCACAACTAATCTCTGCATCTTTTGCAAAGTTTTTAAAGTACTTCTTAATCTCTTTGATAATTACATCAAGCTGTTTTGCAGTGAAAAATGTCGGTGTTCCTCCACCAAAATGCATCTGAATTACTTTTCGTTTCATATCTAAATGCTGTGAAAGAATTTTCAGTTCACGTTTAAGATACTCCATATAACGAAGCATTTTATCTTCTTTGGAAGTAAAGACAACATTACAACCACAAAAGTAACAGGCATTTTTACAAAATGGCAGGTGAAAATAGAGACTTAAAGGGCGTGAAGAGTCTTGCGTCTCTAACTTTTTAATATAGTCATCATATAAAAAATCATCTTTAAACTCCAAAGCTGTCGGATATGAAGTATATCGTGGGCCTGGTTTTGAGTACTTTGTAAATTTTGCGAAATCTAATTCCATTTTTATTATGTCCTTTATTTACTTCATAGCGTAGTCTATTATAGCTGTATATACTTTAGAGCAAATCTTTTCATTAGTCCAAGTCTCAAATATACACAGCTATAATAGACGAATATAGTTTTTTGTGATTATCTCTAAAAAGTGTTGAAGAATTGATAAAGTTTTTGCCTTAGCCTACTTTTTCAACTCTCCTGCTAATCTTTGATAAACATCAGAACTCTCTAACAGCTCATTATGTGTGCCACTTGCAATAATCTCACCTGCTCTCAAAAAAAGAATCTTATCAGCATCCTGAATTGTTGATAATCTATGTGCTATTGTAATACTTATACGCCCTTTTGCATAGCGTTTTAATGCCTCTTGGATTTTAGTCTCACTTGTATTATCCAATGCTGATGTTGCTTCATCAAAAATAAGCAGTGATGCTCGTTTATAAATTGCTCTGGCAATCGCTATACGTTGACGCTGGCCACCAGAGAGGTTTGCTCCACTCTCATCTAAAATTGTATGGATTCCATCTTCTAATTCTAAAACAAATTCATATGCATTTGCCTCTTTTAGTGCTTCAATAACTCTTGTTTCATCTATCTCATCATAACCATAGGCAACATTAGCAGATACACTCTCATTTAAGATATAGATACGTTGCGTAACAAATGCTATCTGTGCTTTTAAGGAGTCTAATTTGTATTTTTTGATATCATGAGAGTTTATTTCTATTGAACCGCTTTTTGGGTCATAATAACGAAGTAACATCTGAACAAAAGTAGATTTACCACCCCCACTATCCCCTACAAGTGCAATATGTTCTCCTGAATTTATCTCTAAAGAGAGACCATCTAAAATATTAAGCCCAGCATACTCTAGAACAACATCTTTGTACTCTACTTTTTGAATTGGCTCACGCAAGATAATTTCACCATCTTTTATCTTACTTGGTCTATCCAAAATAGCAAAAATACGCTCACTGGCGGCTAGAGCATCTTGAATCTTTGAATATATCTGTCCTAACTGTTTAATAGGTCGAAAGACAAGGCCTACAGCTGTTAAAAAGGCCATAAAATCACCAACGGTCATTTCACCTCTGTAAACCTGTTGACCACCAATGTAGATAATTGCAGCAAGACCAAAAGCTCCGGCTATCTCTAAAAATGGAGAAACAATTTCACCAATATAAACAGACTTCATACTTATCTTAAAAAAGGTCCAATTCTCTCTATCAAACTTTTCTATCTCCATATTTTCACTGGAGTTACTTTTAATAATTTCTACATTATTAAAAATCTCCGTAAGCTTCGCAACTACATCTGCATTTTTTTCCTGAGAACGATGTGAATATTTTTTCAATTTTTTAGCAACTAGGAATAGAGGATAAATGAGTACGGGCACTACAATAAGAGCATAGAATGCCAAAATATAATTTAAATAGATCACATAACCAATAAGAGCAATAACACTTAAGGATTCCCTAACAAGTTCAGGAAAGAGGTTGGAAACGAAGTATTGCACACGTGTTACATCATTTGTTATGCGTGAAATAAGCTCACCACTGCGATTGATATATAAAAATGCCATATCCAAAGATATGATCTTTGCAAGCATCATCTCTCTAAAACGTGTCACTATATGTGAGCCGATATAGGCCATTGAAACACTTTGAACATAACGACCTATGGATTTAACAACATAAAGTGCAACCAAAGCAAGAGGAATAATATAGATCATCTCTTCTCTTTTTGCCACAAACATCTCATCCATCATCGGTTTCATAATATATGCGGTCCCTGCAGTTGCACTTACAGTAAGAATGATACCGATAAAGACTAGAATATATTGTAGTTTATACTCTAAGATATAAGGTAGATAGCGTTTAAAAATTTTTCTCAATACTTATCCATAATCTTTTTTGTGATTGTATAGTAATAGTGTTATAATTACAATAAAACCAAAGAGAGTATATGAAAAGAGTTTTGATAGTACGCTGTGGGGCACTTGGTGATCTCGTCTATGCGACAAGTGTTATCGATGCATTAAAACAGGAGTATGGGGAAGATACTCTTATAGATTTTGTCTCTACACCTTCTAGCGCAACGATCTTTAAAAAAGATCCGCGCATAAATAAAATTTTTCCACTGAAACATAAAAAAATCCCTCTTTTTTTGAGTAGTGAAAAAAAGAATATTATAAAAGCCTCACGCAAAGAGCCTTATGACATACTTATCAATTTTGAGCATGGAAAACAGTTCACTTCACTTCTACATGCTATCAATGCAGAAAAAAAGATCGGCCCTCAACTCAGTAAAATTGAAATTCCAAAAGAGATTACACATATGGTGGATGTCATTCGTTATACATTTAAAGAGATAGTCTCTGATAAAGTTTTTCAAAATAGTTTTCCACACCTAATTGGCTCAAATAAAGATGAGATGAGAGAAAAGTACAAACTAAGTAATGCGTATATTATTATCTCTCCAAGTAACTCTCACCAAAAAAGAAACAGAATAAACTATCGTGCCTGGGAAGATGATAGCTGGAGAGAACTCATTGAAAAAGTAGCACAAAAAAAAGAGGTAGTTATCATTGGTGCGCCTAATGAAGATGAGTTTTTCAAAAAACTTAAACCCTATCCAAATAATGTTGTAGATTTGGTCGGAAAGACTCCCCTACCTGATCTTATCGGAGTGATTGAAGCAGCTGACGGGCTTGTTGCTACAGATACAGGAACAGCACATATAGCTTCAGCAGTCAATACAGAAGTCTTTGCGCTTATAGGCCCTACCCCTGCAAATGTTACAGGCCCATACCAGAGTAAATATAACAAAGTGCATATAATTTCTTTAGATCTTGAGTGTTCTCCTTGCTATAAAACAGAGCGGATGAAACAGTGCAAGGAAAATATCTGCATGAAAAACATATCAAGTGATATGGTTTATGAAACGATGCAAAAAGCAGCTATTGTCTAGCTGATTTTTTGGATATGTCCAAAAACCTCTTTTGCAACATCATCAACACTTTTCTCTTTCATCACTAAAGAGAGATCTGTCTCTTTAAGTGTCCCATAAAGCAGTGGCAGTGTAATCTTAAAAAGAGCAATAGTAGGAACACCACTTGCACTTGCAAGGTGCATTGGCCCTGTATCAGCACAAATGAATGCATCAAGATTTGCCATAAATGCAGCTAGTTTACGTAAATTTTTATTAGAATACTCCACCATATCATCTTGAAGTTTATGTGGAATATCTGGTGAAAGGATATCAACAAAAACTATCTCTTTATCATACTCTTGAAGTTTTAAAACAAACTCCTGCCACCAACTGTCTTCTATAAGCTTATCATGACGAGCATTTCTAAAAATAGCGACAACTCTATTCGACTTTTTATCTGCCAATAGCTTTTGAAGTTCTTTTTTACCCTCTTGCAATTCTTGTTCACTTAAAGCTATGTTCATCTTTAAATCATAATCAGGTGTAACATCAAAAACTTTCATAAGTTCTATAGGAATAAGTGCCTCATGATTTATGTGCATATCTTCACGTTTGACACAAATATTTGCCGGAGTGTAATTATGTTCAGAACAAAAAGCAACTTTATATTTTGCTTTTGCCAACATTGTAGCAATTCTGTCGCTTGTTGAGCCACCATTAATATTGATAACAACATCATAATCATTTTGTCGTAATTCCCTAATATAGGAAAACATTTTCAGTGGTTGTTTTAATAGCTCACGTGAAAAATCATAGATATTCTCTACATTTTTAAAACCACTAAAAAGTACTTTTGTAAAAGGTGCTCCAACTATAATATCTATCTTTGCATCTGGAAACTCGCGCTGTAGTTGTTGAACCATTGGAGTTGTAAAGAGCATATTTCCTATGCGGTAGTTAATCCGAATAACCAAAATTCTTTTTACTTCTTCTTTTGGAATTTTAGTCGTCGATGATGGGTTTGAAAGTTTACGTAAAAAATCATCAAAAAACCGTTTTGTTTTTTGACGAAATTTAACATGAGTAGGAATAGGCACTAAGACTCCTTTTTGGATTTGGCATAAAGTTTTTGGTAAATATCTGATGAAGCAAGCAGTTGTAAATGGGTTCCCCGACTGATCACTTTCCCTCTGCTAAAAAGTAATAATTCATCATAATCTTCCACACTTTGAAGACGATGTGCAATAGTTACAATAATTTTCTCTTTTGCTTCTTCTTCAAGAATTTTAAGTATTTCAGCTTCACTTTCATTATCAAGGGCACTTGTTGCTTCATCAAGTACTAAAACAGAAACATCTTTATAAAGTGCACGCGCAAGTGCAATACGCTGTCTCTGTCCACCTGAGAGATTTGAGCCAAACTCTTGCATAATTGTATAAATATCATCTGGCATCTCTTTAACAAATTCATAAGCATGCGCTTTTTTCAGAGCTTCTATAACCTTTTGCTCATCGAAATCATCACTGTAAGCTACATTATATGCTAAAGAATCATTAAAGATGTAAACCCTTTGACTTACAACTGCAATATGCTCACGCAGAGAGCTTATAGTGTACTCTTTAATATCTTCGCCATTTATAAGAACTTCTCCACCACTGGTATCATAAAGACGCAAAAGTAAATTTACAATACTACTTTTTCCGCCTCCACTATCACCAACCAGGGCCAAGCGATAGGGCTTTTGCACTCTAAAACCAACACCATCTAATGCTCGTTTATCTCCATAGTCCAATACCACGTCTTTATACTCAATGGTTTCTATTTCATAAAGTATTTTTCTACCATCTTTAATTAAGCTCTCTTTGTCAAGTATATCAAACACTCTCTCACTGGCAGCCAAAGCATCTTGCATTTTTGTGTAAATAATACCAAGTCCACGTGCCGGCTGAAAGACAAGTCCAACAGCAGTCAAAAAAGCCATAAACTCTCCGACACTCATTTTATCAGCATAAACATCTTTTGCACCCAAAAAGATCACAACAGCTAAAGATATAGCGCCCACAATCTCTAATATCGGTGAAGAGAGTTGATTGAGATAGACCGCCTTCATATTAATCTTAAAAAGTTCCCAATTCTCTTTTGCAAATTTTTTAAGTTCAAAATCTTCTGTTGCAGAGCTTTTTATAAGCTCAATATTATTAAACATCTCACTTAAACGAGAGAGTAGATCAGCATTTTTTTCCTGAGAACCATAAGATATTTTTCGGAGTTTACGAGAAAGTACAGCAATAGGCAAAATGACAACAGGTAAAATAATAAGTGAATAAAAAGCCAATTCAGCATTCAAATAAAGGACATAACCAATCAGAGCAATAACCGTAAAAAGTTCACGTATAAATTCAGGAAGCATTAAAGAAACAAAATATTGAATACGATTTATATCATTAACAATACGTGAAATAAGTTCTCCACTACGGGCCGATGAAATAAAATTCATATCTAAAAAAAGCATTTTTGCAAGCACTTCACTACGAAACTGTGTCACAATATTCTGTCCAATATAACTCGTAAAAACTGATTGTACATAACGTCCAAGTGCTTTAATAAAATAGATACCGAGCATTAAAAGAGGAATAGTTACAAGCATCCTTTCCTCTTTTGAGATAAAGAGCCTATCCATCATTGGTTGCATAATATGTGCAGTGGCTACATTAGCAAATATGGTCATACCTATACCAATAAGAACAAAGAAAAAGTAGAGTTTAAAACTCTTTAAATAAGGATAATATCTCTTAAATGCTTCAATCAATTTAAATAACTTTCTTCAACTTAATTTCTAGAATTATACCTTTTTAATCTTATTTTTTGTAAAATGTCATCTTATAGACTTATTCAGTTTATTTTTATTACACAAGGACACATTTTTCGTGAGCAAACCAAAAAACACTACTATTATTATTTCTGTTTACAAAAACACCGATGCTCTACGTGTCATTTTAGATTCTTTAGGCAAACAAACTGTTTCTCCTGATGAAATTCTCATTTCTGAAGATGGAAAATCACAAGAGATGCAAAAATTCATTAAATCCTTAAAAAATACAAAGAAACTCAAACATATCACCCAAGCGGATGAAGGTTGGAGAAAGAATAAGGCACTCAACAATGCAATTCGAAATGCCTCAAGCGAATATCTTATCTTCATTGATGGTGATGTTGTCCCTCATCCCCGTTTTATTGAAGGACACTTACACTATGCTCAAAAGCGCCGAGTTTGTGCAGGAAAAAGAGTTGAATTAGGCCCAAAATATTCACAGATGTTGATCAATGGACAACTTAGCATTGAAAAACTTGTAAAAACTTTTCTTTTTAAGGCATACTCTTTATACAGAGATGGAACAAGACATTACGAAGATGGGATTTATCTGCAACCAGACAGTTGGATTTATAAAAGGTTTATCCAAACAAAAAATATAAGCTACCTTATAGGATGTAATTTTTCCTGCTATAAAGAAGATATCGAATCCATCAACGGATTTGATGAACAATATATAAATCCAGCTATTGGTGAAGATGTAGATATCAATTGGAGATTCCGTACAGCCGGTATTAAAGTAGTCTCATGTAGAAATATTGCAAATGTTTACCATCTTTACCACAAAAAGGGTTTTGGTGCCAATGAAGGTGAAATAAATAATAAAATTTTAAGTGAAACAATCAAAAACAATCAATATATTTGTCTTGATGGATTAAAAAAATTACAAAAAGGAGAAAGCTTATGAAAGGTATCATTTTAGCAGGGGGGAGTGGAACACGACTCTATCCGATTACAAAAGGGGTTAGCAAACAACTCGTTCCTATCTATGACAAACCAATGATATATTATCCGCTTTCAGTACTTATGTTAGCAGGTATTACAGAGGTACTTATTATCTCTACACCTACAGATCTTCCAAGGTTTGAACAATTACTTGGTGATGGTAGTGATATTGGAATGAGCTTCTCTTATGTAGTGCAACCTAGTCCAGATGGTTTAGCACAGGCATTTATCTTAGGTGAAGAGTTTATAGGTGATGATGATGTCTGCCTCGTTCTTGGAGATAATATTTTCTATGGTCACGGACTGACTGATCTTCTTGCTCAGAGTGTTAAAAATGCAGAGTCTGAAAATAAAGCAACGGTCTTTGGTTACTATGTAAAAGATCCTGAGCGTTATGGTGTTGCTGAGTTCGATGCAAATGGTAATGTAACAAGCATAGAAGAGAAACCAACACAACCAAAAAGTAACTATGCAGTAGTAGGTTTATATTTCTACCCTAATGACGTAGTACAAAAAGCTAAAAATGTAAAACCATCAGATAGAGGTGAACTAGAGATCACTACCCTCAATCAAGACTACCTAAAAGAAGAGAGACTCAAAGTAGAGCTTATGGGTAGAGGTTACGCATGGCTCGATACTGGAACACATGAGTCTCTTCTAGAAGCGAGTATGTTCATCCAAACTATTGAGAACCGTCAAGGTCTTAAAGTGGCTTGTCTAGAAGAGATAGCTTATGAGATGGGTTATATCACAAAAGAGCAACTTATAGAGCTTGCACAACCACTTAAGAAAAATCAGTATGGGCAATATCTACTTAGCCGTGCTAAAGAAGGTGTTATATAATGAATTTTATTCGTACAGAGATAGAAGATGTAGTAATCATTGAACCCGTAGTTCATGGAGATGAAAGAGGTTACTTTGTAGAGACTTTTAGAGCTGACAAATTAGAAGAGTTTTTAGGATATAAAATCAACTTCTGCCAAGATAATGAATCTAAAAGCTCACGTGGTGTTCTAAGGGGCCTTCACTATCAGCTCCATCCTGCAGCACAAACTAAACTTGTACGTGTGATTCAAGGTAAAGTACTTGATGTAGCTGTAGATATCCGCAAAGGCAGTCCAACTTTTGGAAAACATGTTGCTGTTGAGTTAAGTGCTGAAAATAAACGCCAACTCTTAGTTCCTCGTGGATTT
>Ga0256828_1000189_pt1 | contig 41613 bp, 36 predicted proteins | sample CV88metaG_FD_185993 | JGI IMG/M metagenome (GOLD analysis project Ga0256828, IMG submission 185993) | Hydrothermal vent microbial communities from East Pacific Rise, Pacific Ocean - CV88 | ecosystem: Environmental > Aquatic > Marine > Hydrothermal vents | place: Pacific Ocean: East Pacific Rise...
TACCAGAAACAATGGATGAAGAGGGAGTCTTTATTGATGAAAACCTCCAAGCTATGTATGATACACTCATTCAACAAGGAGATATATCGCTTCAAGAGGCTTTAGAGGTAGGTGTACTCATTGAAGAGACCGATATTGATGATATTCAAATCCTTCTCCAAGAGAACCCACCTAGTGATGTTACAAAAGTCTATGAGAATCTTTTAGATGGTAGCCATAACCACCTTGATGCCTTTACGCGTCAACTCTCAAAATAGAAAATAAAGAAGAAGTGATATGCTTCTTCTTCTAATCTTCATAGAGTGTGACATTATACGCTTCAACTAGCCCATCACCACTCAAACACTCCTCTTCAAAAAAAGCAACAATCTCATCACGCTGACAGTGTTGCTCAAACGCCTCTTTCGTTGCCCATATCTCGTGAAAAACAATTGGCATACTCTCACCCGTTGCAAAAGGGTTCTCTACTTTACGTGTCACACGGTAAGCAACACACCCCTCCTCTCTTAATGTATTAGGCTCTAATGCTTTCAATCGCGAAAAGAGTGCCTCCTCTTGCCCCTCTTTAGGGGTAAATTGTGCTGTACAGTAGACTCTTTTAGACATACGCTCTCCTTTTAAATAAAATTGGGTGCATCATTCGCAAACAAAATCAAATCTCCTGCTTTTGTCTGCTCTAGAAGCATCTCTTGCATCTGTGCTTTATCCTCTAAGTAGAAAAGCTTTTGTGGGTCAACTTCTCTCTCAAAGATTGCTCTGTTTAAACCACTCGTAACAACGACCACATCAAAGACCTCATTGGCACGCTTTGCAACGGTTTCATTTAACGCTTCATCAGCCTCTACCAAACCAGGAGTCATTAAAACACGTCTTCCCTCATAGGTATTTGCCAAATCAAAAGAGGCTAACATCCCATCAATATTACCATTGAAACTATCATCGAGTATCACTTTACCCCCTGCATCCATACGTTGTAGACGATGGGGTACAGAGGTGAGGCTATTGAGTTGTTCTTGAATCTCTTGGCTCGTTAACCCTAACCTCTCAGCCACTAAAATTGCCACAGCTAAGTTAGAGGCATTAAATGCACCTAAAATCTTTGTGCTATAACGGACACCATTGAGGGTAAAAGAGGTACCCTCTAGTGTCGCTTCAACCTCTTCTATAAGATACTCAGGAGCAGGCAGTGCTGAACGAATATCTAGATGCTCTTTGGTACCATAGGTATGAATATGTGCTTCTGGTTTCACCATGGCACTCGCATCAATCCACGCCTCTTTTAAGCGTTGACTCTTTAATATCTCCATTTTGGTATTACGAATATTCTCTAAAGACTTAAAATACTCAATATGGGCTGGTCCAATTTTACCCACAATCGCATAATGAGGGTTGACAAAGGTAGCAATCTCCTCAATATCCCCCTCACCTCTTGCACCCATCTCAACCACATAGACTTCACTCTCTTGAGGTAAATCTCGGTTAATATCCAACACCACTCCCCCTAAAGTATTGACCGAACGAGGGGTTGCGTAGGTTTGATACCTCTTTTGTAACAGATGGGTAATATAGTTTTTAATACTGGTCTTTCCATAACTTGCTGTCACACCAATGACAATCAAATCCTCTAAAGACTCTAAACGGTTTTGTGCTTTACGCAAAAAGCCCCAAAAGAGCATCTTCTCTAAAAATGAGGAGAGAAGCAGTGCTAACAGAAGAGGTAAAAGAAGTGAATAGGACTGCCACACCAATGCTAAAAGGAGTGAAAACAAAAGAGCAATACCAAAGAAGCGTTTCACCCGTCCTGTCCAGACAAGAGGTTTATCTAAGTGACGATACCAGAAAAAGAGTGCTACGACATACCCTAATGCCACAACAAATCCATACTCACTCACATACGATACCCCGTGGTAGAGTCCAAAGGGAAGAAGAAAGTAGAAAAAGTGCCACCATGGCTTGGTATGGTGAAACAAAACGCGTGTCATTTTATAGCTATACCACTGTAAATTGGTCATCAAGTAGTACCCTAATGCTAGAACCAGTATCTCATACGCTAAACTATTTATCAGTGTCAACATCACTTCTCTCCTTGACAGATGGTTTGAATGGTTTGAGCAATAAAATTGCTATGCTTTAAAAAGAAGAAGTGGTCTCCATCGAGTGGATAGAAGTGACTCTTCTGAATGAGTGAAGCAATACGCTCACCTGTATAAAGAGGGGTTGCAGTATCCTCTTTTCCCCAAAAGCAGAGTGCCGTAGCCCTACTCTTTTGAAACGACGCTTCAAAATCTTCATCGACGACATTTTTAAATGTTTCATACATCTCATGTGACATATTTTGTGCATCAGGAGAGATAAAGAGTTCACGAATACGCTTCATTCCAAGAGGTTTTAAGAGTTTAAATGTCGCAATCTTCACCCTCACAGACCACGGCTTTTGGGTGATAATACCTGCACTAGAGAGCAGTACCAAACAAGGAGGGTTTAAGAGTGTTGCGACTTTTCCTCCAAAGGAGTGACCCATCACTATCTCTACATTAACATTAAGCTTTTCTAAAAAGAGTGCCACAATGTCACTATATGCTTGTGTGGTCAATACCATAGGGTTTGTAGAGTGTCCAAAACCAGGAAGGTCTATGTAGATATGTCGATACATAGGGAGGGTTTTTGAGAAGGCTTGTTGCATAATCTCTTTATTACTTCCCCAACCGTGAAGAATACAAATAACCTTCTGCTGGTGGGGATTGAGTTGTGTGTAGGAGAGTGAAAAGACCTCTCCTTTATAGTTTATCTCTTTTAGTGCCATAATCTACCATTGTGTTAAAGTGGTGCTATTTTAACATAATGGGACTTTAGCGTGATTAATCCTCTTGAGGTTTCTCCTCTTTCTTTAAAGGGAGGTGACGCTCTTTTTCCACATCAAAAATTAACCGTTGAGAGTCATCAAACCCATAGACATCATGAAAGAGTTTCACCTCTCCACTCTCCTCAACATACGCTGTTAAATAGACCGTATGTACCCAGAGTTTACGGTTTAAGACAAGGTGACTGGTTTTGAGTGAATCATACCACTTCTTGACTGTTTGGGTGCTATATTTACTGTAATGGGTTGTAATATAGTTCAAGAGGTCAACAGGTTTACCTAAACGGATACAACCGTGACTGAAACAACGTGTTTTACGCTTAAAGAGTGATTTTGCTTGGGTATCGTGCATATAGACAGCGTGTTTATTAGGGAAGATGAACTTCACACGTCCTAAACCATTACGCAGTGATGGCACTTGTACCAATTTATAAGGGATATACCCTTTACCATCTTTAGGATATTTACTCCAATCAACCGATGCTGGGTCTACTTTAGGTGAACGTAAATCGTAAGAGGCTTTATGAAGCTCCATACCCTTTGCTTTCACCCAAGCTGGATTGGCTTGAATACGTGAGATATACGATTTTCTCATAATCGAGTCTGGAACATTCCACTGAGGGTTAATCTCTACATATCGCATACGCTCAGAGAAGATAGGGGTTTGCATATTGGTCTTTCCAACAATGACACGGAACTTCAAAACAGTCGCATTGTCTTCAATAAGGCGTACCATAAACTCTGGAATATTAATGAGTACATAATCTTTCCCTAAATCAGACTTCATCAATTTGGTTCGCTCAAGGTTTAGACGCACTTTTTTTAAGATACGCAAAGAGATATTGGCATCTGACTGCATCGCTTTGTAACGCTTAAGGAGTTGAAGATATTGAGGCACTTTAGGTACATAAGGCTTTAAAATAGCATCAATACTCTCACCTGCTTTAATTTTATTATGAATCTCCTCTGCTGAGACCTTTTCTATATTTAAATCATACGATGTTTCAATCTTTTTTCTACGTTTAGCACGTTGTGATGCTTTAAAGTGTGCAATATCAATACAGCCATTAGCTAGATGGTTCGCATAATTAACAAGCAGTTTTGTCATTAACTTAGAGTCCCCACTCTCCTCTACACGCTCTAAAAGCGTACCATCATTACATAAAGAGGCGTATCTATCCTCTTTTAAAATGGTAAGAAGCTCTCTTTTTTGAACACTTCTCCACCCCTCTTCATCTGGACCAACGGGGAGTTTTCCACACCCACTCATCATAAGTCCAATCAGAACCATTGCTAACACTGTTATTTTCATCTATATCCTTTTTAAATGTTGTGCGCACACATATGCACTGGAGAATGCCCACTGAAAGTTGTATCCACCCAACTGACCTGTCACATCAACCACTTCCCCTAAAAAGTAAAGTCCCTTTACCTTTTGACTCATCATTGTCTTAGAGTCTATCTCTTGCGTTAAGACTCCCCCTTTTGTCACCTCAGCTTTACGATAACCAAATGTACCTGCTGGAGAGAAACGATAATGATGGAGCATCTCAAGCCTCTTTCTCTCCTCTTTTGAGAGTTGACTCGCCACTTTATCATCAAGTCCAAATTGTACCAAAAATGCCTTTGTAAGCCGTTTAGGTAAAGGAAGAAGTGTGGTGATATTTTTACGTCCTTGAAGGAGAGTATTGAGTGAGATATTAGGAAGAAAATCAATACTCATTGCACCCTTTTTCCAATAGAGAGAAGCGTTTAAAATAGCTGGACCACTCACCCCTTTATGGGTAAAGAGCATCGCCCCCTCAAACTGCTTCTGCCCTACTTCTAAACGTACATCACACGAAAGACCTGAGAGTTCTTTAAAGAAAAACTGCTCCTTTTGTACGGTAAAGCCTACAAGTGCTGGGTCTTGTTTGACAATGGTATGTCCAAAATGCTCAGCAATACGATAACCAATATCACTCGCCCCTAAAAGAGGAAAACTCAACCCCCCTGAAGCAACCACCACATGCTCTGCTTGCAAGGTACGCTTAGAGGTTTTCACTTCAAACAGCTCCCCCTCTTTTGTCACAGATTCAACAGACTCATTGAGTGCAATATGGTGACGCTTGACCTCTTTTTGAAAAATATCCAACAGCTCCGTTGCACGCTCTTTACAGAAATATTGACTCCCTTTACGCAACACAGGCTCACATCCAAAAAAAGAGAGCCAACGTAAAAGTGATGCATTAGAGAAGCGTTTTAAGACAGGTTGTATAAACGTATGCTCTCCTAAGAAGTAGTCACTATGCATCTTCTCATTGGTCACATTACACCGTCCTCCCCCAGAGATACGAATCTTTTCACCAAGTTTAGGGTTATGCTCTATGAGTAAAAGTGAAGATTTCGGTAGCAGTGAAGCAAGCATCAAACCACTCGCTCCCCCACCTATAATAATAATTTTATGTTTCATAAGGCGTATTATAACCAAGATTTTATTTTTATTCTCCTCTTCTATTTAGGGGAGTGTTTACAGAAGATATGCTAAAATAGGGAAAAAATGAAGTGAGCCTTTTTGTTTGTAAAAAACCTTTCCCTTCTACTTCTTTTAAGTAGTACCCTCTGGAGCGATTTTCTCACCATTACCGATAGACAAGGGCATATTATTCACCATACCTCACTCAAACATCAAGAGAATGCTTACTTGAACCAGAGTGCCACAGAGTACTCTATTCAAGCCATATATGATGCCCTTCAAAAAGAGAAACAGCGTGCCACAAGAGCAAAAGAGGCGAGGGTTCATCTTCAATATATTGCCAAAAAAAGAGCCAAAGCAACACAAAAAGGAACCTCTTACCACCTCACAACCAAAGAGCGTTACCAACTCTTAGAAGATGCTAAATACTTTAAAGGGGGGCGTTATGTTTGGGGTGGAACAACCCCTAAGGGTTTTGACTGCTCAGGCTATGTGCAGTATCTCTATAAACAACACCACATTCAACTCCCTCGTACAGCCCTTTTACAATCGAAAGTGGGAAAGACCATTCAAAAAGAGGCATTAAAAAAGGGTGACCTTCTCTTCTTCTTAACCGATAAAAAACGCCATATTCCTATTACTCATGTGGGTATCTATTTAGGAGATGGTACATTTATTCACGCTGCCTCTAAGAAAAAAGGCATCATCATCTCCCCTATTAATCAAGGCTACTACGCTAAGAAGTTTGTCTTAGCCAAACGTATTTTACCCCAAGGAGAAGAGACCCATGCACATTAAGCCCGAATGTATCACCTGCTTACTCAACCAGACACTCAAAGTAACCAAACTACTTCAGTGTGATGATGCACTCAGTAAAAGACTGCTCGATGATACAGCCAAGATTTTAATCCAATCAACACTAGAGATGACCCCTCCTCAAATTGCAAAAGATACCTATGCAAATATTGCAAAAATCACTGGTTTAGAAGACCCCATTCAAGAAGCAAAACAGAGAGCTACCAAAGAGGCACTCAAGGTAGATACCTCTTTTGTACAAACCCTTCACGATGCCATCAAACTCTCAGCCATTGGGAATGTGATTGATTTTGGTGCGCAAAAACAGTTAGATTTAAACCAAACCATTCAGAGCCACTTCTCTAAAGCCTTTGGAATAGATGACTTTCAATCCTTTGAAGCTTCACTCAAAGATGCCAAGAGTCTTGTCTATATAGGGGACAATACTGGTGAGCATATTTTTGACAAAATTCTCATTGAGCATATCACCAAACACTACGATATTGAACTCTTTTATTTTACCAGAGGTCGTCCTATTATTAATGATGTCACACTCAAAGAGGCACAACACTTAAAAGAGGTAGCAACCCTTGTTGACTCAGGTGTTCCCACACCAGGGTTTGACTTACGCTATGCTACGCAAGAGGCAAAAAACTATTTTGAAGAGGCCGATATTGTCTTAGCCAAAGGGATGGGAAACTATGAGAGCCTCTATGGTGTCACCTCCAAACCCATCTTCTATCTTTTCATTGTCAAATGTTCCGTTGTATCAGCCGATATTGGTGTAGATATTGGTGAACTTATCTTTAAAAAGTTCCCATCTTAACCAAAAGACTATCTTTTTTTAAAAGAATCTGCTATAATGCGAAACTTTTCTGCAAGAGAGTATCAAACTCCTTTACGAGAGGCTTCGCTTCTCCTCTATATTCTCCACGACTTATTCGTGTGACACAAGTTTGGTATCAATTTGCACAAAACAGGGTTTAAAACCTCTTGATACCATATCGTTCAACGATACAGCAAAACAAGACGCATATACAACACCGAAAATTTAACAAAAAGATAGACCTATGAAATTTACAGATTTTAACCTCAAACAAGAAATTCAAGACGCCGTAACAGAAGCAGGATTTACAGAACCTAGTCCCGTACAAAAAGATGCCATTCCTTTGGTTTTAGAGGGACACGACCTCATTGCACAAGCACAAACAGGAACAGGAAAGACAGCAGCCTTTGGTCTTCCTATTATGAGTATGATGAAAGGTGATGGTTCTGTTGAAGGACTTGTCATTGTTCCTACACGTGAATTAGCGATGCAAGTGAGTGATGAACTTTTCCGTTTTGGTAAAAATGCAGGACTCAAAACAGCCACTGTGTATGGTGGTACACCGTATGGAAAACAGATTGAGCGTATTAAACAAGCCTCTATTATTGTTGCAACACCAGGAAGACTACAAGACCTTCTTATGAGTGGTAAAATTAAAATCAACCCTCAATTTGTTGTACTTGATGAAGCCGATGAGATGCTTGATATGGGATTTTTAGATGAGATTAAAAACATCTTTACCTTCCTTCCAAAAGAGCGTCAAACATTGATGTTCTCAGCAACAATGCCTCCTGCTATTCGTAAATTGGCTGAGCAGATTCTTCACAATCCAAAAACAGTTTCTATTACAAAATCAGAGACAACAAACACCAAAATTAACCAACTCTACTACGTGGTTCAAGAGAGAGAGAGAGATGATGCACTTGTACGTCTTATTGACTACAAAAACCCACAAAAGTGTATTATCTTCTGTCGTATGAAAAAAGAGGTTGACCGTTTAGTTGCACACCTTACAGCACAAGGGTTTAAAGTAAGTGGTCTTCATGGTGATATGGAGCAAAAACAAAGAGAAGTGACCATTCGTGCCTTTAAACAAGGGGGAATTGATATCTTCATTGCAACCGATGTGGCTGCTCGTGGACTTGATGTCAATGATGTCACACACGTCTTTAACTACCATATTCCTTTTGACTCTGAGTCATATGTTCACCGTATTGGACGTACAGGACGTGGTGGAAAGTCTGGAGAGGCTATTACCCTTGTAAGCCCAAATGAGCTTAGAACCATTAAACGTATTGAGAAAGATGTAGGAACAACCATGACCACACAAGTCATTCCTACACGTATGGAAGTACAAAACAACCGTAACGATGCACTCATTGCTAAAATTGCTGAAACACAAATTACCGATAAAGCCATTGAGTTAGTCAAAACACTACAACACGACCTTGATATTGTCACCATTGCACACCTCTTAGCATCTATGGTACAGAGTGAAATCTCAGTCAAAGGTAAAGACAATATTGGTCTTGGTCTTGAAGAGATTGAACTCCTTATTGAGCGTGCTATGCAAAACCGTGGAAACGGTGGTGGTGGTCGTAACCGTAGACGTGGTGGTGGAAGCTACCGTGGAAACAACCGTAACAGTGGTAGTCGTAACCGTAATGGTAGAAATGGTCGCTCTGGTGGTGGACGTGACAGCCGTAATGGTGGAAGAAAAAGAGACGCTTAATGTCTTGGAAGAGAAAGTATCTACCTCTTCTTTTCCTCTCCCCCCTCTTTGGGGCAACCCCCCAACAGATAGAGAGCTATCTCTCCCTCTCACCAACGCAAGAAGAACTTATTGAGATAGAGAGAAGCTTTCGTACCCTACAAGAGAACCTTCAACAACAAAACCCCTCCTTAGAGCATCAAACCTATGATATGCAACTCCTCACCCTCCGTTTTAAAGAGGCAATGGAAAAAGCGTTAAGTCAAGAAGAGATGGCAGAGGTTTTAGAGAATTATCATCATATTCTCTACTTACGTTTTATTGCCCTACAACAGACCTCTCAATACCCACAAGAGTCCACCCTAGCCTATGAGAAGGCTCTAGAAGATGAGCCTCAACGTAAAGCACTCTTAGAGAAGATTCACCAAATCCTTTACGCTAAAGCCTACCTTAGCACTTTATTTGATGGAATGATGAAACCTCTTTTAGGTATCAACCAACAAAGTACACCCCAAGAGCAAGAAGATTTTACAAAGATGCGTGAAGCTTTTATCGAAACGAAACAAAAAGAGCATCAAAAAGAGACCTTTTTTATGCTTCAAGAGTTTACCCTTGAGGAGCTTGAAGCACTCCTTCTCTTTCTTCAAAAACCCTCTGTGCAAAAAGAGAACAGAGCTGTTGCTTCATCACTCTCTTTTGCCATGGAAGCGTTCTTTCAAACACTCTCACTACGTTATCAAAAGAGTGCACACAAACACTAAAACCCTCCTCTAAACAGAGGGGATTTCATCGAAAATAAGTGGATAGAGTAGTCCATAGAGAATCACAAAAAAGAGTGGAATAGCCCAGATAAAGGTAATACCAAAACTAAAAAATCCTAAAAGTCCAAAAATGGTTAAAAAAGAGAGCAGTGTGGCAATTTTAAACCACTGCATCGTGACAGCTTTTCGAGATAACTCCATCGCCTCCCATGCAGACAAGCCCTTATCTACCATAAGGGGAAATGTAAAGATATAAGCAATACTCAAATAGATACCCGGAAGTAAAAAGAGTAAAAAACCCAATAGCGTCATAAAGTAGACCATCACCCCTGCAAATGCTAACATACCACTAAGAGGATAATAAGCAAAAAGAAGGTTCCAAGAGATAGGTTCTTGGGCTTGATGTTTGATTGCCATCATGATTAATCCTACCCAAATAGGGAGTAAAACAGGATAACTTAATAGTGTAATAATTTGTTGATTGATAAGATTTAAACTCCCATCACTCTGCATTGTCGGAAAGACCACCCCTAATGCTCTCTCTAGTAAAAGTGCCACTAAAAAATAGAATGCAAATCCTCCAACAAAGAGAAACTTAACCCCCTCTATACGTCTAAATCCCTCTTTAATAACCTTAATAATATCAAAGTCATAAGGTAAAATATCCATTGAAACTCCTTATTTTTTCTGCTATTATAACTGAAAATAGAGAAAAATAAGCGTAGCGTAGCGTAATCCTTTTGAGAGTGCTACAAGAAGTAAAAACTTCCCATATCCATACCGTAATACCCCAGCCATAAAGGTTAAAGGGTCACCCACAATAGGTACCCACGCCAAAAGCAGTATCCAGACACCATAACGTCTAAAGTGTTCTTTTGCTACTTTAAAACGCCTCTTTGAGAGATACCCCCTTCTTAGAAGATAAGCACCTCCTTTTAAGCCCAAAAGATAGTTTACAAAAGAGCCTAGTGTATTTCCAAGGGTTGCAACAAACCACAATCCCAAAAGGTGTGGTGTTTGTGTCATATCGTATAAAAAGAGGGCTTCTGAACCTAAAGGGAGCAAGGTTGCTGAGGCAAAAGCAACCAAAAAGAGTGTCACAAAGAGCATCTAAAGTACCTTAAAGCGTAACTGCCCCTCTTCTATAACCCCAACACTGCCTTGACACGCCAATGAAGGTAAAGAGTAGTATTTCCCCTCCTGCTTTGCTTGATGAAAATGCCCCTCAATGACACAATCAACCTCCTCATACTCAGCCAAAATTGCCTCTACTCTTTGAGAAAAACCCTCAAATGAGTGACAAATCTCTTTTTGTGCCAAACGCTTCATACGGTGAGGAATAATCCACCCTTCAAAAGGCTTTAACCACTCTAGTGTCCTACGGTTACGCAAAAGCCTAGAGTAGAGATGATAGACCCACCCCGTAGCGTAACGGTCACCATGAGAGAGTCCTACTCTTTTATTGTTCCATTGAAAATAGAGAGGTTGTTCTTTGCGTGGATAGAGGTGTATATGGGGGAAAAGTGGTGCTAAACAGAAGTCGTGATTTCCCTCGAAATAGTGAATCTCTAGATGTTGTGAGAGGGTTTGGAGTAGTCTAATTGCTTCAGAAGCATAGCGTTGAATAAGTTCATTATAGCCAAAGAGTAAATCGAAGTTATCTCCCATTAAAAAGAGTTGAGGGGTTTGAATCTCCCCTCTCTCTAAACGCTGTAAAATATCTAAAAATGCCTCACCATGATGAGGATAGTGTGCATCTGAGATAAAAATAGCACCCTCTTGAATGGTTCGTTGAGAAGAAACCTTCTGCTTTGGCATCACATTACCCTATGGCATATAAGGAAGAACGGGTATCCCCATACCCTCTTCGTAACCACACATCAAGTTTGCAGCTACCAACGCTTGAGAGCTTGCCCCTCGAAGGAGATTATCGATAGAGGAGCTAACAAAAAGAGCTTTTCCACTACGTTTTGCAAAAATATCACAAAAGTGTGTCCCTGCTGTACTCTTAATATCAACTGGATTTTGACGAATACGAATAAAAGGGTCACGCTCATACTGCTTGTGTAAAATCTCTAAAGGGTCTATCTCCTCTTTTAAGGTAGCATAGATACTCACAAGTTCCCCTCTGGTTGCTGGAATGAGGTGAGGCACAAAGTGGACATCAAAACGACGTTTATGAATCTTCTCAATCTTCTCTGCAATCTCTGGTGCGTGACGATGTCCTAAGGGGTTATAGGCGAAGATATTGTCATTCATATTGACATAGTGGGCATTTTCACTCAACTTCTTTCCTGCACCACTCAAGCCTGATTTTGCATCAATAAACAGAGGACTCCCCTCTTCTAAATAGGGAATAAAAGGTAAAATACCCAACAGTGTCGCTGTGGGGTAACACCCTGGACCTGCTACGAGTTGACTCTTTTTAATCTCCTCTTTGGCATACTCAATTAAGCCATACACAGAGCTATCTAAATGGACAATATCTTCGTGTTCACAGTAGTGTGCCTCATAGGTTTCTCTCTCTAAACGGTAATCAGCTGAGAGGTCAACCACTTTAACCCCTTGGTCTAAAAGGGTTTTAGCAAAGCCCATAGAGGCTTTATGAGGCAGGGCTAAAAAGACCAAATCACAACGACGTGCTACCTCTTTGGCATCAGCACACTCCACAGGAAGACTCACCACATTCACCAAAGAGGGGTGAAGCTCCTCAATACGACTCTCGCCTTGTGTGGTGGCTAAATAGGTTAAGGTAAACCCTTCGTGAGAAGAGAGCATCTTAATAAGCTCTAAGCCTGTATAACCACTCGCCCCAACAATCCCAACATTGACCATCACTGCTCCTTTAATCTAAACAAATCTCAACATAAGAGACAGACTCAATGTCGTAGCACTTCTTACCAGAGGGGAGATTTAATTCCACTTCATCACCCTCCTCTTTTCCTAAAAGCACTCTAGCAAGAGGCGATTGAATAGAGATAAGTCCCTTTGCAGGGTTAGACTCATATCCTCCTACAATCGTATAACAAATCTCCTCATCTGTCTCTTGGTCTGTCAACTCAACGGTTGAACCAAAACTGACACGCTCATGTGCTAATTTAGAGGGGTCTACCACTTGCGCACGTCCTACAACATCGGTCAACTCCGTAATACGTGCCTCCATTAACCCTTGTCTATCTTTGGCTGCATGGTACTCAGCATTCTCTTTTAAATCCCCTAATTCACGGGCTTCATCAATAATTTTTGCAATAATTCCACGCTCATGGGTCTTTAACTGCTCTAACTCTTCACTCAATCGTTTATAGGTCTCTTGTAACATCGGCTCTTTTTGCACAGCATATCCTTCTTCGTTATAGTATCTCTTGGCGTAGTATAGCAAATTTTCACTATAATCATCTACCACAAACCCTCTAAGGGGTTGTGATATTAATATCAATCTGCATCTGCTCTCTCACCTTACCACCAACATGCCATAAATTGGCATTAATCACCAATAACTCAGTGGCTACATAGTTGGTATGACTACTCAAATCGGGATTCTTCTGTGCATCATAGGTTAAGATGAGTGCATTCTCTTTTCCATAAATCATTCCACTATTCATCTCCACATAACTGCCACTCTCTCCATCTGTCTGCATCGCATCTCTTTGTCCATCTAAGACCAAATCAAACGTAGTACCATTCTCATCTGCAACTTGAATATGTAGAGGGGTTTTACTATCACTATTTGACCAGATACCCTCTGTTGGTCCTTGTAATGCTGAGAGTGTCACAAAATAGGTAGAGGAGTCCTCTATTTCAGAAAAGCCTCTTACCCACTTATTGGTTGTATCAGTATAACTCAACGTAACAGGTACCATAAAAGGCTCAATGGTGACTTTTAAGCGTTCAATGGTAGTATTTCCCTCTTTGACATTAATATAGAGAGGATTCTCTACACTATAACGCTCTCCCTCTTCAAAACTGTTATCATTCGCATCAATCCATAAAACCAGACTCGTCTCATTTGCATCAGATTCTGTTGTATCATTCATAGCAATAAGTGTACCATCAATTCCACTTGAGCTGATACTCTTTCCTGCACGAATATAGAGTACACTCTCTCTTCCTTGAGAGTCAATGGCTGTTGTGGTAAGCAGTGTACTCTCCTCAGAGGAGTCAATGGCACTACTTGCACCATTTTCACTCCATTGAGAGAGGAAATAGAGGCTATCACTCTGTGGTGTTTCAAAGGTTGCAACCACATTGAGCATACCACAACGGCTCAATGTAGTCGTATCAGAACAGATACCCCCTAGTTTCATTGCCACTTCAGGCGCACCATCTAAAGGAAGTGTTCTTGTAGGGAATTGTTGGGTTGGTTTATCATCTTTTACCCAATAGAACTCTAAAGGAACGACCTCATCAAACCCATTGGTATCAATCTGCTCTTTAGCTTTGTCACTGAGTTCAATACCCCAAATATCAAAGTAAGCACGGTAATCTTTATTGGTAAACTTTGAAAGAGCAATTGCCATAAAGTCATTTCCTGTTATCGCTTTTGCCTCAGTTAAATCATAAGAGGAGAAGCCTAGTGTTGTTTGATTATTCTCCCAATCTGTCGTATTTTTAATGGCTTGTGTAAAGAGACGCTCTACAATATAGAGTTTCGTATAGATATCCCAAGAGCCTTCAATAAACGGTATCTGGTTATAAAAGGAGAGTCTAGCAAAGACATTATCATAGATACCATCTCCACTCCACATAGGATGCTCAATACTCGCAGGGGTCTGCTTCGCAATCTCTGCTTGAAGCTGTTCATAAGCTTTTGCACCTGATGGTGCTGTCAATTTAGGGTGAACAGAGAGGTTATGGTCAACCAGATAGTCCCAATTGGTATGTAGTGGGAAGATATTGTTTGATACCTCTGTACTACGTCCTCCATAAATTTTTAAACGTGTACGCTGAAGGTTATGCCCATACTCGTGTGACTCTCCCCACCCTGTTGGGGTAATAGACCAATCGACATCAAATGGATTTCCTGAACAACCATCTCCACAGAGTGCGTGAATATCGGCATTAATATGCTGAATAGAGGGTTTGGTGTGAACATCACTCGTACAATCTAATCCATAAGTCTCACACCACTGTGTCACCTCACTACTTAAAGAGAGATTCTCCCCTTTAAATCCAGCTAAATTGAGGTTATTTAAGACGGTATAGTGGTTAATATCTTCTAAATATTGTGTTAAATTCCCCTCATAAGGAAAGTATCCACTTGTTGTATAAGAGCCATCAAATTTACTCTTTAGCGTATGAATCTCTACATAAGGGGTTTTAATATCTATCCAATCAAACACAGAAGTGGTTATCTTCTCTGTAAAATCGGCAATGGCATCACTATCAAGGCTCATTAAAGCAGGAAAAGAGGCAACATTCTCAAACTCTAACGTAAAGGCTGAAGCGTTACTCTCAACCCCATTCCATCTTACATAAATAGGTCCTCCTAGAGGAGAGCTTATGGTGTAACTTCTTCCCTTCTCAATGAGAACAGGGTTACTTGCAACAAAGTCTGGGCGTGAGTAGCCATTGCTATTCCACACTTTTGTTGTACCATCACGTAACATATTAAAACGTACCTCTATGACATTATCACTCTCATCTAAACGTCTCACCTTAATAGTTTGTGAAGGCAGTGCATAGAGTCCCGTTGCACTCCATTCGCTGTATGGTGTCGGTGTCATCTCTACACGCTGAGTGCTTCTCTCTACGGCAAGAATATCCTCGATATTGTTTGTAAAATCCCCTAAATCTGGCTGAAGTGCATTATAGCTTCTTGCATACGCACGTGCATAATCTGCATAGTAGGCTTTAAAGAAGGTTGTATCATCTGTACTCTCTTTATCCATAGGGTAGTGAATTGCTTGACGGTAACTATCTCCAAGAAGAAGTGCCATCTTCATAAAAGTATATCCATTGGGTAGTGTAAAGATATCTCTCCCCTCTTCATCTTGTGCTTTAATAAAATCTTTTAGTGACTGAGCACCATGCGAAAAGGCTTCAAAGAGTGTACTTCCATCATCATTTAAAAGAAGGTTCTCGTGACACGTAATGGTTCCTACATAGTTTGTACACGCTGTGGTGGTGTAGTCAAAATGGAGTGTTTCATTCTCTAAATGCTTAATGGTATCATCAATGGCTACTTCAGGTGTTAAGGTACGACATAGACTCTCTATACTCTCCCAATCTCCTGCTTCTATCCCTCCATACCAACGCCACTTCATACCAAAGTAATGGAGCATATCACTATTGGGAATAATCCAATTTTGAAAAACAATCACAGGCTTATGTTGCTCTATTGCCTCTTGATACTGTTGTGTTGACTCATCTACGGCAATATAGATATCGAAGTTACCACTCTCTAAAAGGGTGATATCAGTTGTAATATTCCAATCTGGTGCAACAATCTTATTGTCACTTAACCACTCCTCTAAACTGGTCTGCATATACTTTTTATTGACTAAAATAGTTAAATTCTCTTCAAAAATAGGTGCATCTACACTACGGTGGAGTAACCATTTAAAGAGTTGTGTGGTTGAACCCTTTAACTCTTGATTGAGGTCATTAAGAATATCACTATACCCCTCCTCTGAATCAAATTTAAAGATATTCGTTCCTAAAACAGCGTAACGTGCAAAATCTTCCTTCTGTCCAATATAAGAGTAGACACGGTATTTTCCTTCATTATAAGAGGTGTGAAGAGGAATATTCTCATTGCTCGTTGAGGTAAAATAGTCTGAACGAGCAGAAGGAAAATCCACACGCTCTAACCCCTCAGGATAGAGAAAAGACTCCACACCCATACAGTAGTGAAGTTTATCTTCTGCTTCAAGGTGTAGTGCCTCTAGAAGTGTCTCCTCTTCAACCCCTGCGATATCTTCACTCACAAGTGCTTGACCTAAAGGGCTTAAGGGAAGTGCCATAGTCTCACGTAGATGTTCAATGACATCTTCACGTGAACGTACGTTATACCCTCTTTCAATCAGGAGGTTCATCTTCTCTTGTGATGAAAGTGTTTCAAATGTCATCTCTTGTGTAAACTGCTGTGCTACGTCAGAGGAGAGTGTAATCCCATTTGTGAGGTTTCCATCATCATCAAGTGTCTGCAAAAAACGTGCCAATGCAACCACTCTATCATCACGAATGGCTTCTCTCTCTACCCCTACAAGGTCTTGTGGATAGACAAGAAGGTCACTGGTAAAAGCAGAAAGTGTTCCAATGGTTAATGCTCCTACTTTAAAGGTCACAGGTGCTTCTAAACAGGTAAATGTTCCATTAGCATCGGTAATACCTGATGTGCCATTACACTCATAGCTTAACCCCTCAATGGGTGCATCTACAATATAGCTCGTTGTAGGTGTTGGCTCAACTTCCTCCTCCTCTTCTTCTTGGGTTGTATTCTGCTCTGAGGTGCTATTATCTTCCTCTTCTTGTGTAAGATTCTCCTCTTGCGTTGTGGCGTTTTGCTCCTCTTCTAGAAGGGTTTCATTCACCTCAATATTGACATTATCTACTGCCTCAGTCTCAGGTAGTGTTGCCCCTTCTCCAACGACAGGGGTTGAGAGGTTAGCCTCTGTAATAGTAGAGCTATTCTCCTCTTGAAGTGTTGTCACATCTGTTTGTGTCACATTCTCCTCTGTTTGGGTGAGGTTACTCTCCTCAACAACTACTTCTGTTGGTGGCTCTTCTACGGAGCTACTGCCCCCTCCTCCACACGCATTTAAAAGAAAAAGAAGCCCAATGGCTCCAATATAGTGTTTCATTCCCCCACTCCTTTTAATAGATATTCCTCTATTCTAACATAAAGCGTGCGATAAACACGTTATACTGTCAAAAAAAATTCCAAAAGGTATCGTCTATGAAACATATTTTAATCACCAATGATGATGGCTACGACTCACCTGCACTTTTAGCCCTCATTGAGGCACTTAAACCCCTTGCCAAGATTACCGTAGTTGCTCCAAGTAGTGAAAAATCAGCCTGTGGACACTCTTTAACCCTAACACACCCTCTTCACTTTATTGAACTCTCTAAAAACTTTTACAAGTTAGAAGATGGGACTCCCACAGATTGCATCTACTTAGCTCTTAATAAACTCTTTACAGCCTCCCAAAAGCCAGACCTTGTCATCTCTGGTATTAATATTGGCTCTAATATGGGAGAGGATATCACCTACTCAGGTACAGCAAGTGCAGCTATGGAGGCTGTGTTACACGGTATTCCAGCCATTGCCATTAGTCAAGTCTATGCCAATGGACGAGAGAGTATCCAAAACCACGGTTATACCCTAGCCCAAGAGAGTATCTCTGCGATTGTAGAGAAAATTTTTGCAAAAGATTTTCCTCTGCCTCCTCGAAAATTTCTCAACATCAACATTCCCCCTCTCTCCCCCTCAGAGGCAAAAGGGTTCAAAATTACCCGTGCAGGACAAAAAAAATATAGCTTTCATGCCGAAGTACACCATAACCCAAGAGGCTTAGAGTACTACTGGATAGGACTTCCTAATCTTGCGTGGGAGAAGACAGAAGGTGAGATAACCGATTTTGAAGCCATTAAAGAGGGGTATATCTCTCTTAGCCCTATTATGCTCGATATGACAGCCCACGAAGAGATTCAAACCCTACAAGCGTGGCTCTCATGAGGTTTGAGCGATGCAGAACACTCTTTGGTAAAGAGGGGTTTGAGAAGATTCAAAATGCCCATATTCTCATATTAGGTGTAGGAGGTGTGGGTTCATACGCCCTTGATTGCCTCTACCGTAGTGGGGTAAAACATTTAACCATTGTAGATTATGACTCTTTTGATGAGAGTAACCGTAACCGTCAAATTGGCTCAGATGCCGTAGGAGAGAAGAAACTGAGTGTACTCAAACGCCTCTACCCAGAGATTCATACCATTGAACAGAAGATGGATTGTGCGTGGGTTGAGCAGTTTGACTTCTCCCCTTACGATATCATCATCGACTCAGCCGATACAACCAAAGTCAAAATTGAACTTGCCAAACGCTGTTATAAAAAGTTAATTATGTCCGTAGGTTCAGCTAAGCGTATTGATACCAAAAAGATAGAAGTTGCCTCCATCTGGAAGACACACGGTGATGCACTCGCACGTAAAATTCGTAATGAACTCAAACGTGCCAAGTTTGATAGAAACTTTACCGTGGTCTTCTCTCCAGAGGAGAATTACACCAAAGAGTCTGGCTCTTTTGTAGGGGTAACGGGAGCATTTGGACTCACACTCTGTTCAGAGGCTATCCAGAGAATACTCAAGTCATAAAGACTCCCCCATACGGAGGAGTGAAAGACTACTTTAATGCCCTATTTCTTGAAGCAACTACGGTTAAGACAAAGAGTCCTGCCACACCATAGTAGACCCACATAGGAATAGGCACAGGGTCACCTGCTGCATAAGAGTGTAGTCCTGAGAGGTAGTAGTTGACCCCAAAGTAGGTCATCAGTACGGTAAAGTATGCCCAAGTGGTAGCAACATTATAGACAAACTTCGACTTCAATGCTGGAATAAAGCGTAGATGCAACACACCTGCATAGATAAGAATCGTCACAGCTGCCCACGTCTCTTTAGAGTCCCAACCCCAGTAGCGTCCCCAAGACTCATTCGCCCAGACACCTCCAAGGAAGTTCCCCACAGTAAAGAGATACAACCCAATAATCAGTGCCATCTCAGAGAGGTTAGAGAGTTCTTTAATGGAACGGTCAATATTCTCATTGCCCTCTTTCCCTCGTAAGATATAGAGAATTAAGACCAATAAAGAGAGCATTGAACCCAATCCAAAGAAACCATCACCAGAGATAATCCCTGCTACGTGAATCATCAACCAGTATGACTTTAAAACAGGTACTAAGTTAGTAATTTCTGGGTTAATAAAGTTCATATGTGCCACACCCATCGTAATTCCAGCTAAGAGTGCTGTTCCAGCCAAGGCAAACGGAGAGTTTTTAGCCAAGACAATCCCTGCAAAGACCGTAGAGGCTGCAATAAAGACAATAGACTCATAGGCATTTGACCACGGTGCGTGTCCTGCAATATACCAACGAATCCCTAAGCCAATAATATGTAGAGCAAACCCAACACTTAAAATACCCCATGCAATACGCATCACCCACTTCATAGAAAATGAAGGTTTTAAGACGTGAATAAAAGCAAATATAAGAAGAATGAGTCCTAAGAAGAGATACAGAGGGACTAACTTACCAAAGAGTCCTAACTTGTTGTACCAAATCTCCATCTCAATATGACGCTGAGAAGGAAGCACAGCTGAGCCATACTTCTGTTGGAAACGTTGAATCCCTCTAAGGGCTAAATCGGCATGTTTCCAATCGCCATTTTTAACCCCCTCCTCTACCATAATGAAGTAGGCACGAATGGTGAGTGTCAACTCCTCTAAATATTGTGCAGGGAACTTCTCTAACGCTTCACGAGGTGCATACCATTTATTGTTTGCATCATTTGGCATAGGAAAAATACGCATTAGTGTCCCCGTATAGACCATATACGAAACATTCAAACGCTCATCAATCTTTAAAAGCTCTTTATCGTACTTTGTCTTCTCTAAAGGCTTTTTACGACTGGCACTGGTGACATCATCGAAGAGTTTATAACGGTTATCTTTGGTAAAGAAGTCACTAAATTTTGCAAATTTTGCCTCTTTTTCAAGACCTAACTTTAAAGCAATTTTAGGGTGACCAATTTTAATCATTCCAATCTCTTGATAGAACTCAGGTTGCATCATCATTCCCAAAAAGAGTTGTGTTGGCTCTAACCCAAAAGGGGTAGTTTTTCCTGTAATTTTGGCAATAACATCGTGTGCTACGGTATCCATAGGCTTCATACGCCCCATATTGTCTTGTGCTGGCAACATACCAAATTTTGTCGCATGCTCTAGAGCATATTTTTGCATCTGAGCCATCTGCTCAGGTGTCGCCTCTAGGCTACTGGCTTTGGTTTGTGCTGGCATAAAAGCTAACGCAAAAGCAACCAAAAAGAGTGCTGATGTGTTTTGCAGTTTTCTCGCCCCTTTTAAGAGTTTTTGAAAACGACTGTATGGAGAGAAAAGACTCCAAAGCATTCCTATTCCCATAAGAATATAGGCTATATAGGTTGGCCATGTTCCAGGGTCGTGGTTCACAGAGAGAATAGTTCCCTTCTCATCTGGGTCATAAGAGCTTTGGAAGAAACGGTAGTTACGGTGGTCTAGAATATGGTTCATATAAATCCTATATGGTTTCGTCAAATTCTCCTCTTTGTCAATGAGTACCACTTCACTTGCATAAGAAGCTGGTGTCATTGAACCAGGGTAGCGTTCTAATTGGAAATCAACAAGTTTAATAGAAAAAGGTAAAGAGATGAGCTTTGCACCTAAACGGAGTGTCACATCGACACCATTGAGGTGGAGATGGTGTAACATTCCTACTTTTCCTTTACGAGGACGACAGATAACCTCTTCATGTGCATCACCCACAGCCACATCTAAAGCAATATACTCAGGCTCTCCTGATTGTGTTTTTAAATCATCACTGGTAAGAGCAATACGTGCATGAGGATAGGTCGCTTTTAAGACCACAGCACTGCTTCCAAAACGGTATAACATACGACGTGTAAGAGGGTTCTCTCCTTGAGGAAGTACCCCACTTTGACGACTCTCCATATTGAGTGTAGCCATCTCTTGAGGGAAAGTTACATGCAGTGCATCAACAGCTCCTTCTATCTTAAAGACTGGTTTATCTGAAGGGAGGTTTTTCGCCTGATACGCAAGGTAGAATGTGCCAAAGTCTTTAACATCACCCTCTTGAATAAAGTAGATTTTTCCTGTACCTCCTGCTGAGATTTTCATCTCTAGTGTGGGTTTCCCTTCTGGGTCTACAATGGCCTCTTTTTTGGCTGTTGGTAGATACTTCAAGAGAGAAATTTTCACAGACTTATCTCCCAAAGAGAGTGACTCCTCTAAATGGTTAGGGGTCATAGTAGAGAAGTAGACCTCTCTCTCTAAAGAGGCATTGCTATCACTGCTTTGTGCAACCACTTGAAGAAGCTTCACATCAGATACCATCACACTACTCGTCTCACCCTCACGAATGTGCATAATCCCCTCATATCCAACATAACGTGTAATTAATGCACCAATAGCCACAAGGAGAAAGGAGAAGTGAAAAAGAAAGACAGAGAATTTCTTGGTATAACTCTTATATTGAATAATCTGATAGATTAAAATCGCTGTAAAATAGGCTAAAAAGAACTCAAACCACTTCGCTTTATAAATGAGGGCTTGGGCTGTTTGTGTGCCGTAATCGTTCTCAATGAATGTTGCAGTACCAATAATAATACCAAACAAAAAGAGCATAAGCACTGCCATTTTCATTGAGAGTAACCGTTTTAAAAACATAGAAACACCTTTATCTTGAGTAATAAAGGCGATTGTAACGCATCAAGGTTAATAAAACCATAAATAAGAGTTATAATCTCTTATTTCTTTTTATTTCAACTCACCCCAACTCTCTCCGATACTCACAGAACAGACAAGTGGTACACGCAATGTAGCAACCTCCTCCATCATACTCACAAGGTGAGGTACAACCTCATCAACCTCCTCTTTTGCTACTTCAAAAATCAACTCATCGTGAATCTGCAACAACATCTGCACATCACCCTTTCTCTCTTGTAGATAGCTATCAATACGGTTCATAGAGAGTTTAATGAGGTCAGCTGCACTCCCTTGAAAAACAGTATTAACCGACTCTCTTAAAAAGGCTGATTTTTGCATACCATTGGCTGACTCATAGTCAAAGAAACGTCTTCGTCCTAAAAGTGTCTCAACAAACCCCTCCACTTTCACCCTCTCTTGAATCTCCTCTAAAAAGGCTTTTACCGTAGGAAATGATGCAAAGTAGTTTTGAATAATCTCTTTAGCTTCAGCTTGTGTAATCCCCAACTCTCCAGCTAATTTCTTTGGACCCATTCCATAGAGTAGTCCAAAATTCACTGACTTAGCAAAACTTCTCTTGAGTTTGGCTCTCTCCTCTCCAAAGAGAATGGTCGATGTGGCTAAGTGAATATCAACTCCCTCTTGAAAGGCTCTAAGGAGTGCTTCATCTTCACTAAAGTGTGCCAAAAGACGTAACTCAATTTGAGAGTAGTCAATACTCACTAACACCGACCCCTCTTTTGCAACAAAAGCACTCCGTACTAAACGTCCCAAACTAGAGCGTACGGGGATATTTTGTAAATTTGGGTCACGAGAGCTTAACCGTCCTGTCGCTGTCCCCGTCTGTCCAAAACTGGTGTAGATACGTGATGCCTCATCAGCCTTGGCTAACTTTAATAGAGGCAATACATACGTAGAGAGCATCTTTTGATACTCACGGTAGGTTAAGATTTTAGGAATAATCTCATGTGCATCTTCCAATCCACGTAACACAGCCTCATTGGTACTATACCCCGTCTTTGTCTTCTTTGCACCCTCTAACCCTAATGTGGTAAAAAGCACCGTGCCTAACTGTTGGGTTGATTTAATATTAAACTCACTTCCAGCTAAGGTATATATCTCTTGTGTGAGTGTTTCTAACGCTTGGGTTAAATGCTCCTTTAACCCCTCTAGTTTTCTTCTATCTACTTTAATACCCAAACGCTCCATACGCATCAATACCATCATAAAAGGGTACTCTACCTCTTTGGCTTCTTGCAGTAGGTGGGTTAAAGAGGAGAGTTCCATCTTCTTCTTAATTGCACCATAGAGTAAAAAGGTCATCCACGCATCTTCACTGGCATAAAAGGTCGCCTCTTCAATGGATACTGAAGAGAAATCCTCCCCTTTTTTCACTACCTCTTTAAAAGGTTTCATCGTATAGTTAAAGTAACGCTTCGCTAAAACATCTAAGCCTACTTTACTCGCTGGGTCACTCAACCACGCTAAAATCATTGTATCACCATAAGGAGTAGGAGGGGTAATACCATAACGATAATGGAGTAAAGAGAGGTCAAACTTTAGGTTTTGTCCAATCAGCTTAAAGGTAAGAAGCTTCTCTATTGCACGCACAGCATCTTCTTGGCTTATTTGTGCCTCTACTCCTAAATAGTGGTGTCCTACGGGTACATAGTAGGCTCTCTCCTTCTCAAAACAGAAAGAGAAACCGACCAGTTTCGCCTCTTTGGTGTCTAAGCCCGTTGTTTCCGTATCAAAAGCTAACAGACTCCCCTTTGGAATCTGTGCTAATATAGCATTTAATTGCGTTGGTGTAGAGAGTGTTATTGCCTCAAAATCCTCTTTTGGCTTCTCTTGGGGCTTAGGAGTGAAGACCTCTTCTCTTTCACAATCTACCTCTAACCCTATTTTGGCTTTGGCAATGGCTTGTTTCATCTCATACTGCTCAAACTCATCAAGCAAACAAGAGAGATAGTTCTTCTTCTCAAAAACGAAACTCTCAACATCTATATCAGCAAAGACATCATCTCGCATACGCACAAGCTCCCTAGAGAGAAATGCCATCTCTTTACTCTCTAAGAGTAGCTTTTGAATACGAGGTGTGCCACAATTTTCAATATCATCATAGATAGCCTCTAGAGTATGGTAGCGATTAATTAACTTAGATGCCCCCACCTTTCCTATGCCTTTTACACCAGGAACATTGTCTGAACTGTCGCCTAAAATGGCTTGAAAATTGACAAAATCTTTGGGTACTACACCAAACTTCTCCAAACAGCTCTGCTCATTGACCACCTTACGTTTTACGGAGTCATACATCTCTACTTTACCATCTTCTATCATCTGGTATAAATCTTTATCGTGAGAGACAATACGCACCTTTAAACCTTGTGCTTTTGCGAACTTCGTAATGGTCATAATGACATCATCTGCCTCAAACCCCTCACGGCTTAAGTTCGCAAAACCCATCTGCTCTATCCACTCAATCGCAACAGGAAGCTGTTTTTTTAAATCTTCTGGTGCTTCATCACGGTTAGCTTTATAGGCTGGATAAATCTCATTTCTAAAGGTCTTCCCCTTTGCATCAAGTGCAAAGACAAGGTAGTCTGTACTATGGTCACGACGCAAAGAGTCAACAAGGTTAATAAAGCCCGTTAAGAGTCCCGTAGGAAATCCTTGAGAGTTACGTAAAGGAGGAAGGGCAAAGTAGGAGCGAAAGAAGAAACCAAAGGTGTCGATAATTGTAAGTGTTTTCAAAAGTAAAGCCTGATTTTTCTGCCATTTTAACAGATTTTTTGTTAGAGTCCCTATGAGAGAGAAAAAAAGGCTTACATTATAAAAGAGAAAGAGGCATAGACCTCCTTTTCAAGGTCGTTAAACCCTTAGCATCTCTTTTAACTGTTTAGGTGACATTCCTGTGTAGAGTTGAGGGACACAACTGTGAGGATTTTTCTCCTCCTCATTGACAAGGAAGAAGACTTCAATTCCCATCTCAGCAATCATCTCAGCTGTTAAAGAGGCGATATTCTCAAAGTGTTCTGGTTCAAAGATGGCATAACCATACGCCCCCTCTTCTAAGGTATCAATAAACTTCATTGGCTCTGGAACTAAGTCAACCTCAAACCCTAAGTTCTCAAACTTCTTCTTATAAATCTTTGCCATCAAAGGAAGAGAGTGTAACAGAAGAATCTTCTTAAAACTTACTACCTCTACCTCTTGAGGCTTCTGCTCTTCTACCTCTACCACACTCAGAGGTAGTTCCGTGGGTTTTGGAGCTTGTTTTGAAGAGAGAAAGGCTTTTAAAATAGACTCAATCGCTTTTAAGTCAATCGGTTTAGAGAGATACTCATCCATTCCAGCTTTGAGATACTTCTCTCTATCACCTGCAAGGGCATTGGCTGTAAGTGCCACAATAGGTATATGGGGGAGTTGGTGTTTTTGCTCATAAGCAATAATCGACTTCGTCGCATCAATACCTCCCATCACAGGCATCTGAATATCCATAAAAATCAACTCAAATGCACCCTCTTGACGAAGTTTTAACGCCTCTTCACCATTGTTGGCAATGGTCACATCTAACGCAAAACTCTCTAGGACATTTTTAATGAGTTTTTGGTTAATAACATTGTCTTCAGCGACTAAAATAGAGCGATTCTCAAAAGAAGTATCCTTTTTACTCTTCTTATTTGTATCCTCTTTGCTTACATCACTCTCAATGAATGATTTGGCTATTTTACTATAATTAAGAGGGGTATAGAGGTGTCTAAAGCTATCCTCTTGTGCCATATCCTCTTGGGTACTCTGTACACTTTTATGAATAAAGACCAATTTGGTTTTGAGGTTTTTATACCACATAGCATTGACTGACTCAGCATCGACAAAGAGGACGTTAGGGAGTTGATGAGGGGCTAATGCAAACAGAGCATCTCCAACATAATAGTCTAATTTTTGTCCCATACTCTGAAGATAACGCTCTAGTGTAGGGTGTTTGATAATCTCTTCAGAGGGTTGGTCAGCATAGAGGTAACCCACACGCATCTTCTCTAACTTTACAGCACCCTCTCCTCTGTTTGCACGAGGGAAACGTAGAGAGAAGAAGAAGGTTGTCCCCTCTCCCTCTTGACTCTCAATTTCTAATTTTCCACCCATTAGCGTGACCAATTTTCCAGAGATAGAAAGCCCCAATCCTGTTCCTCCAAACTTACGGTTTGTCGACATATCAGCTTGAGAGAAGGCATCAAAAATCTTCTTCTGTTGCTCTTGGCTAATTCCAATACCCGTATCCATCACACGGAAACAGACTTCAACCTCTTTATCCGAACGCTCTGTTGGGAGAATTTCAATAGAAACACGCCCCTCTTCAGGGGTAAACTTAATGGCATTACTAATGAGGTTAATCAACACTTGTGAAATTTTTGTAGGGTCACCTAAGACCTCATCAAATAAGAGAGGGTCAATATAGAGGTCATAGAAGATGCCCTTCTCACTTGCTTTAGAAGCGTAGGTTTCAACACTTGCCTCAAAACTCTCAAGAGCATTAAAAGGAATCTCTTCAATCTCAACCTTATTGGCTTTAATCTTAGAGAGGTCTAAGATGTCATTTACAATATTTAAGAGGTTATCTGAGCTATGCTCAATCACTTGCATAAACTCTTTTTGCTCCTCATCAAGGTTGGTATTGTGCATGAGTTGTGTAAAGCCTACAATACCATTTAAAGGGGTACGAATCTCATGGGACATATTGGCTAAGAAGAGGTCTTTTGTCTGATTTGACTCTTTAATGGTACTTGCCATAAAGTGATAAATCTCTGTCATATCCCTCTTTTTTACAATCTGATGTAACTCCTCTCTTTTGGCATCATCAAGGTCAAACTCAATATCTCTTAAAGTACTCTCTAAGAGGCTATTCTCTTTACGGATATTACGTAAAATACCCCATAAAATCAAAAGCAGTAACAAGAGAGAAACAGCCCCTAGCAGATATTTCAAGAGTTGGTTTTTAAGTAGCTCCTCTTTGGTATCGAAACGTTGATAGAGTCTTTGAATAAAGGCACTTCTTACCTCTTCAAACCCTTTTTGTTCTACCTCTAAAAAGGCAAACCACTGCTTCGCATCTATGGTATACTCACCATGAAGACTCTTACGAACAATCCCCTTTTCTGCCTCTAACCATTGGGCTTTTGATGGGGTGTTAAAGAGTATCTTCTCTACCTTCTGAGCAAACGCTTCATCATCAATCATCTCAAAAATAGCACGACTCTTTTGTGCTAAAATATGCTCCCAGACGCGTTGATTCTCTTCACTAAAGGGTTGTTTTTTCTGAAGGATAGGCAAAAGATAACTATTCTCTAATGTCTCAAGTACCACCCACTTCTCAAAGGCTTCATACCCTTGAAGCAGTGGCATCACCTTTGTTTGAGAAAAGGGTTCAGAGAGGCGTTGAATGAGGGCTAAAAGCATCTTATTAGCACCTTGGTGGTAGTTTTTCAATAAGATTGTCTGGTACTGGTCACTAAAGGAGTCTACTTGAGAACGTGCAAAAGCAATACTCTCTTGAACCCCTTTTAAAATTGCCTCTATCTCTGTTAATTGACTCTCCTCTTTGAGCAGATGGTCTAACTTCTCTAAAGCCTGATTGGTCTGTAAACGACTCTTTTTAAGCTTCTCATACCCCTCTTTTGTGGCTAAGAAGAAAAGACTCTCTGCCTCTTCGTGGCTTAAGGCATGAAGTGTAGCACCTATCTCTTGAATAAAAGAGAGGTTACGCATTTGATTTTTCTCTTGATGGTACTGTGTATAGGTTTCATAGGTCTGGTAACTAAACCAACCAATGGCAATCATTAATGGAAAGAGAAGAATCCACAAGAGTATTTTATAGGTTGTTTTTTTCATCTCTATCCTTACTGATTTTTACTATGGTAGATGCTAATAATGCCTACAAGTGTCTGCATATCTTGGTGTGCAATATTGACAATATTGGGAACTTTCTCACCTCTAGAAGAGAGGTAGTAGTATTTTGCAACCTCCCAAGACTCAAAAAGGTTTGATTTAACCTGCTTAATGGCTTCTGGATAGCGATAGCTCTTCAGCAAATTTAACTCTCTCTCCATCTCAACAATGGCTTGTCGCATCTTCTCTTCACTGTTTGTCTTGTCTAATGAGGAGCTTAAGACCGTATAGTATTTAAAAATCTTCTCAAGTAGATAGGAGATTTTTTTACTATGCATTAACATCTTCTCCTCAAAAGAGAAGTCATATCCAACCAGATGGGCAATATTTTCAGCACCCTCTGTAATGGCTTCACTGTTATCTAAAAAACTCATCGCCCCCTTAGAGGTAGGCTCTGTGGCAATATGCTCTCTTAGACTCTCCTTCTCATAAGAGAAGAACTCTAAGAGGCGTTTGACTTTAGGCTTCTTTGTTGCAAGTGCAATATGACGAAGGCTCTCTTCAAAAGAGAGAAGGTCTTTTTGCATTTGAGGAATAGCCTCTTTTTTATGAGGGAAACGGTAGAGAAAGATATACTCTCGTGCCAACTTCTGAGAGAGAAATTTAATCTTCTCAGAGGACTCTAAAAGTGTTACATCGCTCCGTGTTGAGCCATATAAAGAGAGGAAAAAAACCATCCAGAGCAAGAAGAAGGGAACAATGTGCTTCATACTATTGACTCAACTCTGCTTGTTTAAGCTTTTTATACTCTTTGGCATAGGCACGTAACCCATCTTTTAACTCACTGGTTGTCTTAAAGACAATAAAGGGTAATCCCCCCTCATCTAAATCAAGATAGAAAGTATGCACAATTCCCCAAAGTCTATCAACTTTATTGATAATTTGATTCATCTTTACCGTATTTTTAGGGTAGTTGACACGTACTTTAATGAGGCGTTGACAAAAATCCACAGCTTTTTTCATCTGTACTTTGGTGTTTTCATCTTTAATCCCTACTTGATATGCAATATAGTACTTAGCAATAGACTCCACTTTAGGAATGAGTCCTGCTCTGTTTACAGGGTCATTATGTCCAATCTCTTTTTTATAGATTTCAGCAATGTGACGACTCCCCTCACTAATGGTTGCTACAAGGTCTAGCACAATTTGTGCATTATCTAGACTATATGGCTCTTTAATGACATCATTTAACTCTGTATAACTCATATCAATAAAGAGAAGGAGGTTTTTAATTTTAGGGGTATTAATAGAGCCTTTTAACTTCTTAAAGTTCTTCTCATAGAGTGCAAGGGCTGTTTTCATCTCTTGGTTTGCTTGTCTAGCACCCACTTCTGCACCTTTGTAGAGGTAGGTCTTTGCAATACTCTCCGAGGCGATATTACACTTAAATGCACTCACAATCAACTGATACTTTGCAAACTTTTCACTGTCAACATTTTTTGCCTCTACTGCACTACTGAATGTCAGTAGAAAAAGGAGGGTTAAAAAAAGAGAATGTTGTATATATTTCATATTTTACCTTTCATATTTTATTGGTTTTTTTTCAGAATAATCTCTGAAAGCTCCAAAGAGAGTCTATACATCTCATTGGTTTTTTTATCGACTAACGAGGGCATATAGTTTCCCTCCATTCCATAAAAGAGGTGGTCTAAATAGCGATAATCTCTCTCTACTGTTTTTAAAATAGCCTTTACGCGTGGGTTAGTACCATACGAAGAGGCTTTAATCACAACCAGTGATGCTAAGAGTTTCTTTGCTACTTTATTATCCCAATGCTCTTTAATGGTAGGGTCATTGACCTCCCACATCTTTAGCATATAGTGTGAGCCAAACCCTCTTGCAGAAACACCAATATTGCGTGATGCTGAGTAGACTTTAATCTCTTTGATACTACTTTTTTGAATGAAATAACGCTTCATTAACATCAACGCTTTTACAATGGTACGTGTATTGTCATGAATATAGAGTGCGCCCTCTTTCATCTGCTCTTTTGAGACTTTCTTCTCTTTTCCTAGAAGAAGTTTTCCTTTAAATGTTGACCACGTCTTATCAATGGTTGCTAAGGCATCAACTACCTCTGTATCGGAGTATTTTTGACGTACTGCTTCAATGGTAGACTCAAACTGCTCAATATTCTCATCTAATCGTCTATTGGGGTCTTTATATTTTAAATCAATCGCAGACATAATATAGTTTTTCAACATATCTCTCATTCCTGCTATCTCATCTCCCAATGCAACAATGGTATCTCTATCGCTTGTTAAGACTACTTCTGCTTCTAAGTGTGTCACACTCAAAGCAAAAAGAAGCGTCCCTGCTTTTATGATATTGCCTATCTTCATACACATCACGCTTAAAATTTAAATTGATATTGTAAAAGAAGTGCATTGGCACGGTACAATCCACCCACACCTTTAAAACTATCATCCACATCTGCAAAGACGTAGTTCATCTGCACACGGTGTCTATTTCGCTTCTTACGGCTCATTCTATCCATTTTAGTGTTTTTGGTATGAATATAGTAGTTAAATCCAACATAGGTATTCACAGCATCAGAATCGACACCATCAAGGGTTTCTGTTCCTCTCACATCTTTCATAGCAAACTCAAAAGTAGAAGAGAATGGATAGGTTAATGTTAAGGCTAATGTGTTCATATCCCACCCTTTAACCCCTCTAATATTCTCTACATTATAGTATTCTGACTCAAAACTCATCCCCTTATAGTGAGAGTCTAATCCTGCATTGAATGCTTTATAGTCTTCTCTATCGGTATCGTTGTCAATACCTCCAGCCGATTTTGAAACACCATAGGAAGCTTCAATATGTAACAACTCTGTCCAGTCAAACATCACACGTCCAATATAGGCATTGTCATCACCTGTCTTTGCATTAACCACAGCACCAGAGCGTCCTGCTTGTCCAGCAATCATCAAGTCATATCCAAACCCTTTCCACGGTCGTTCATGTCCAGCCTCTAAAGAGGTCACTTTCCCCTTATTGCCAAATCCAATATCTCTTCCTGAGAGCATTAAACCAAAGGTACGCTCAAACGCTAACTTTTTATCAAATGCACGTTTTACCACAGAGAGGTTCCACCCAGCTGTTGTCCAACTCATACCCAAAGGGGCTTTCATCATTCCTGCTTTTAAAAAGAGAGCATCATCGAACTTATAAGAGATAAACGCATCTTTGACCACATCAGGGAGTCCTACCCCATTGTTATCATCTCCAGCTTGAACAAAGTCTAGCATCACTTTAGCACCCACAGGTCCAGAGAAGTATTTCCATAAAATACGTACACGGTCTGCTTTAAATTTATAATCACCATTTTGGTCATCACCAATTGCACCATCACCCATCTCAACACCTACTTGTGCAAATCCTGAAAATGTCTGCTTACTCTCCCATGGCATCTGATGAATCGGTTCTACCTCTGACTTGACAGGCAGTGTCTCTTCTGCAAATAGTGTACTAGTGAGTGTTACAGCTGTGAGCGTAGTTAATAATATTTCTTTGTTCATAATTTTCCTTATCCTTGTATTACATAGACGCGAATTATAAATAAAAAAAAGAAATAGTGGGCATTTTTTAAAGAATTTCTATTTTTCTAAGAAAAATGTGTGTTTTTGAAACATTTTAAAGTTATTTAAGGTTAAAAGATGAATAAAATATTACTTTATTCGTCATAAAAAGATAAAGAAAAGAAGAAAAATAGCAATTTCTTAAGAGAAAAGTGAGAGGTTTTTTTGAAGTAAAAGTAGATTTCTTAAAAGGTTTTTTCATGAAAAAACCTTTTGAAATAAGAGAGAATGAAAGACTATTTCACCATTTTTCGTAAGGTGTAGAGTTCATTCTCTAACACACTTAACCTCTTATTGAGTGTGGCTATCTCCTTTTTTAAAGCCATCATCTCTCCTCTATCTGTCTGTGGTAAAGAGGCGATTTTTTGCTCTTTTTGAGGGCTATTTTTCTCTAAAAGGACATAGGTTACCTCTTTACCCTCCTCTTGTGTTACTTCACTTTTAAGGCTACCTGATTTGACCATTTTAACCACTTGAAAGATACTCATTTTATGCTTTCGTGCATACGCTTTAATCGTCATTTTTTCCACGTTTTTCCTCCATTATTACACATTCTCTTTACATTTCTTGGCTATAATACAATAATTTATATTTAAGGATTCCTAAATGAAACAACCATTTTCACGTTTTGTTTTGAGTATACTACTCTTAACAAGCACCATTCAATCTCTCTTTGCTACACCTATTCCTGTCTTAGAGGCAGAAGTGAACTCTGCATTGGTAAAATTTACCAAAGAGGTCAAAGGGGCAGAGGCATTTTTAGCCAAATCAAAAGGGTATATTGTCTTTCCATCGGTCATTAAAGGGGGCTTTGTTGTTGGAGGTGAGTATGGCGAGGGAGCATTGCGTATGAATGGTGTGACACAACACTATTATAGTATGACCTCTGGTTCTATTGGGCTTCAAGCAGGAATTCAACAACGCTCCATCATTATTGTCTTTGCTTCACAAACAGCACTAGATGGTTTTATGCAGAGTAATGGCTGGGAGGCTGGTGTAGATGGTTCTATTGCAGTCGTAACATGGGGTGCAGGTAGTGACCTTAGCTCACTAAGCTATGAAAAACCTATCTACGCATTTGTCTTTGGTGCAAAAGGCTTAATGTATAACCTCACCTTTGAGGGGACAAAGTTTAGTAAGATTATTCCAAAATAGTCCTACTTCTCAAATCGCTTCTTATAGGAGCATCTTAAGCAGAGTTCTTCCACGGCTCTGCCCTCTTCAAACCCTTGACGTATGGCTACACTTCGCTTTGTCTCTAAAATCTCTTTGAGGCTACTGTTTTGTAGTGAACCAAGAGCCATCACCCCCTCACCATCTAAACAACAAGGTACCACTTCTCCAGAGGCTAAAATAGCAATATGAGAAGACAATCCGTGACAAAACCCATCTCCATAGAGAGGGTTTTCTAAAGAGGGCCACTCAAAATAACGGTCAAAGTGTAACAGTACCTTAGGTGCTAACCTCAAACTCCCTCGTGTATGGTGTTCTTGGGCTTTTTCTAACAAAGATGGCTCATTAAACACCTCTCCTAAGTAGGTAAAAAGCTTTTGATTAAAGGCAGACTCAGAGAGTCTATCATCTAAATTCCAAAGCCTCAAATTGATAAAAAGAGGTGAGCCTTTGGCAATATTTTTTTGACAAAGAGCCATAATAGGCTCCATATAGGCTTCAAAACTTCGACTTTTATCGTTCTTATTGAAGCTATTTAATGAGATATTAATCTGCTTCACACAAGGGTGAAAAAGTGTCTCATCGCAATGTCTATCAACCCAATAACCACTCGTAGTCAAGAGAGCTTTTAAGCCCTTTTGATGAATCTTCTCTAAATAATCCTCCAGATTAGGCAGAGTAAGAGGGTCACCCATAACGTGACAAGCAATCTCTTTGGTGTAGGGTTGCACCTCCTCTAGCACCTTCTCAAAAAAAGGAAGGCTCATCTTCTGGGAGGGAAGCTGTTGTGTAGGGCAAAAGGAGCATTGCAAACCACACACGTTGGTTAACTCAATATAGACACGGTAAAATTTCATTTCTCTCTCTTTAAAGATAACATTAAAAGCTTCCATATGACGCTTGTGCATAACAGGTCGCAAACTGCATCAACACACTACTCTCATCACTCACACGCTCAAGAGCAATATAGCCTAAATGGGTTGAAGTAGCATCAAGACCATAACGATAGTTCCAGTAGGTTGTATAAGCATTAAAATAACTCACCCTCTGCGTTGGGGCTTGGTGTGTTTGGGCATTTAAACCACACTCTAAACCACCATTGACAATATTAATCGTCGCCCCAAAACGATAAGCAACCACCTCTGCATCTTTAGACTCCCCCTCCTCTAATGGAAGGGTCGTTGTCACACTACTACGTAAAGGAGGGAGTCCCTCTTCTAAAGAGGAGGCAACCCTACTTACCTCTCCTAACATCACAGCGTGAGAGGAGGGCTTCTGCCCTTGTGGGGTCATCCAGAACCAAATAGCTGAGAGAAACCCTACTAACGCATCACGCTCAACCAAAGAGGGGTTTTGCAAGAGTGTCTCTTTTGAAGTTATCACCTCAGGGTATATCTCATAAGTGTAGAGCCACGCACTCAATGCCCCATAGTTATAGTTCCAACTCAACTGAATAGGACCTCTTCCGTGGTAGGAGCGATTCTCTACGGGTGTGTAGATACTTGTACTATCAACATACCCCACCCCTCCCTCTAAAACAGAGCCATCGAGGTTTGTGGTATGTCCTATCTCCTCTAACCAGTAGAGTCCCCCTTTCCATACAACCATACCAATATGGCTATCATCTTCAATCCACCCATTCTCTTCAACAGGAGCAGTTGACCACGTACCAGAGGTTTCACGGCTAATATGTGCAAAAAAAGCAGAGAGTTCTTCAGCTTGTTGTGACACACTCCCCTCCTCTAAAAAAAGAGGTTTATCATAGGCTTTGGCATAGCTGTTATAGCGTTGTACTGCCTCTTTAAAGGTATCAAGCGTATAGATGTCACACGCATCACTCTCCTCTACACTTCCCTCTATTCCCAGACGTTCACACGCACTGCTTCCTTTGTTGTACTCTGCACCATAAGGGTTTGCTTTTCCAAAACGAAAAGGAAAAAGCCACTCCCAATCCTCCTCACTCATCAAAGAGAGTAGTGTTGTTTGACTCTCTAAGGGTACTTCTGGTGTAAGGGTCACTTCACTAGGGGGTGTTTGTATCTCTTGTGATGTTTCACCACTGCTTCCACACCCCACTAAAACAATCCCCCATACCAATGCCCCCAAAGCCTTTCTCATTTTAACTCCTTTAAAGAGAGTCCTACTCTCCCTTTTTCCCTATCGATAGAGTCAACCCAAATTCTACTAAGATACTCATTGACACTCACTACCTCTAGGGGATGTTTGATGCGTTTGTGACTCAATGCTGAGATATGAATGAGTCCATCATTTTTTAAACCAATATCCACAAAAACGCCAAAGTCTACAATATTGCGTACCACTCCAGAGACCACACTGCCTACCTCTAGTGTATCTAAAGAGGAGAGTCCCTCTTTAAAAGGGATAGGCTCAAGGCTATGGCGTGGGTCAAAGTGAGGCTTCTCCAATGCAAAAAGTGTATCTTTAATGGTAAAAACCCCTACTCCTAAACGCTCTGCTAACACTTCAACAGAAGATTCTGTTTGAGTGAGTCTTTGCAGTTGTGATGCTAACGCATAACTCTCAGGGTGAATAGAGGTCTCATCAAAGGGATTTTTTGCCCCACGAATACGTAAAAAACCTGCTGATTGTTCATAGGCACGTTTTCCAAACCCTTTGACCTTCAATAAAGAGGCTTTAGAAGGAAAACGTCCATACTCCTCTCTATGTTTCACAATCGCCTCAGCCAACTTCTCTGAAATACCTGCAATATACGCAAGCAGTGAGCGTGATGCTGAGTTAACATCTACCCCTACACTGTTCACCATAGACTCCACCTCATCATGCAGGCGTTGTGCAAGACGTTTTTGGTCAACATCGTGTTGATACTGCCCAATCCCTAACGCTTTAGGGTCAATCTTCACCAATGTCGCCAGAGGGTCACGTAGACGACCACCAATAGAGATAGCCCCACGAATGGTAACATCTAACTGGGGATACTCTTGTGAAGCAATCTTCGATGCAGAGTAGACCGATGCACCTGCCTCAGATACCACCGTATAGGGGAGTTTATACCCCTCTTCATTTAAACGTGCAAAGAAACATTGCGTCTCATAACTCCCCGTACCATTTCCAATGGCAACCACATCTATGCCATACTGCTTCATTAAAGAGAGAATACGCCTCTTTGAGCCTTCATAGTCACTTCTAGGAGGTGTAGGGTAGATAACATCACTTGCTAAAAACCCTCCCTCTTTATCTAAAAGTGCCACTTTACATCCACTCTTATAGGCAGGGTCAACCCCTAAAATCAGCTTTCCAACCAAAGGAGGGGTTAAGAAGAGTTGACGCATATTCTTCCCAAAGACATCAATTGCCCCCTCATCAGCTCTCTCTTTTAACCAAGCAAACGTCTCACGCTCCATAGAGGGGAAAAGAAGCCGTTTAAACCCCTCTTCATACGCCCCTAAAAGGAGTTGAGCTGTTTGAGGGTGCATTTTAGCGTGAAAGTATCGCTTCTGTACCCCTCTAAAGTAAGAGCTACTCTCAAGAAGAATCTTCATACGTAAAAAGCCCTCCTTCTCTCCACGCTTCATTGCCAAATAGCGATGAGAAGGAACCAAACGCACAGCCTCTTGATGGTCACGGTAGTGCCAATAGAGACTCTTCTCATCACAACCACGCTTCGCTTTGACCTCTATAACGCCCTCTCTTTGTAAAAGACGACGCAACAAGGCACGCTCTTTAGGGAGTTGCGAAAACTTCTCAGCAAGAATATCTTTCATACCTTGAATGACATCTTCTCTTTGAGGAAAAGAGGCACAGGTGTACTTTTGTGCCTCTTTCTCTAACGCTTTAGGGGAGATTTCTGCTAAAAGAAGCTCTTTGGCTAAAGGAAGAAGCCCTGCTTTTCGTGCTTTTGATGCTTTGGTCTCTTTGGCTTTTTTATAGGGTAAGTAGAGGTCTTCTAGGTGACTCATCTGGGTTGTTTTATCAATCGCTCTTTTAAGGCTTTGACTTAACAATCCCCTCTCTTTGAGAGCCTCTACTATCTCCTCTTTACGCTTTAAAAGACGTTTCATTGCCATATAGTGAGCCTCAAAGGCTCTTAAAGCAACGTCATCTAATCCACCCGTATGCTCTTTTCTGTAACGGGCAATAAAGGGAATGGTATTGCCCTCTTCAAGAAGTTTTACAATGTTAACACTATACTCTCTAGAGAGGTCTACCTCTTTTAGGAGTAATGTTATGAGTGCATCATTCATCAATGTTACGATAAAAAGGCTAAAAGTGACGCTGTCACAGCCACATTTAAAGACTCTACGCCTCGTTGCATAGGAATGGCAATAGCTTCACTACAAAGCCCCATCACCTCTTTAGAGACACCTTCACTCTCATTTCCTAAGACAAATACACTCTTTGTAGGGTAGTTCACCTCACGGTAATCAGACGAAGCGTGAGAGGAGAGTGCATAAAGAGATGCACCCTCTTTAGATAAGACATTAAGTGAGTGATAGAGACTTTTAGTTTGAATAATCGGCATCTTAAAGAGCGTCCCTACACTGGCTTTAATCACCAATGGTGTAATCTGTGCAGCACCTTTGGTAGGGAGTAAAATGGCATCAATATTGCCTGCTGTACACGAACGAATAATCATACCAAGATTTTGAGGGTTAAGTACCCCATCGAGGGCTAAAATGCGATATGCCTCTTTTTGGGCTAAAAACGCTTCTAAAGAGTAGAAATCAGATAGCACAATATCTAACGCAACCCCTTGGTCTTGTTTGGCATTTTTAGAGATACGAGAGAGTTGCTCTTTGGAGCAGTAACGCACCTCAACCCCTCTTTTCTTTGCTAAAGCTTCCATTCTCTCTAGCACCTCAGCTGAACGGTTTGAAGAGGAGAGATGAAGCTTATATATCTCTAAGGTATCATCTTCTAACGCCTCAAGAACGGCTTTACGCCCATAGATGGTTAAGACTTTGTCAAAAAACGCTTTCTTATCGATGTAGGCTTGAGAATCTGCTTTCACTACTTTGACTCACCATTCCACGCAATGCACGGTTTACCCTCATCATCAAATGCCACAGCAGGCATTCCCATAAGGTTATACCCATTATCCACATAGTGTACTTCACCTGTGACAGCACTGCTTAAATCAGACAGAAGATACATACCAGAGTTTCCAACCTCTTCAATGGTCACATTCTTCTTCATTGGAGCGTGTGCTGCGTTCCACTTTAACATAAATCCAAAGTCACCAATTCCAGCAGCAGCGAGTGTTTTAATAGGTCCTGCACTAATGGCATTAACGCGAATACCATCTTTTCCTAAATCTTCAGCCAAATATTTAGTGGTCATCTCTAATGCTGCTTTTGCTACACCCATAAGGTTATAGTTTGGAATATACTTCACCCCACCATAGTAACTTAATGTTAAGACTGAAGCACGCTCAGATAAGATGGGTTTGAGTTCACGTACAACTTCAATTAGTGAGTAGACAGAGATATCCATTGCCACATCAAACGCCTCTTTGCTAATATCGACAAAACGCCCACTCAACCCCTCTTTAGGTGCAAAGGCAATAGAGTGAACAATAAAATCAATCTCCCCCATATCCTCTTCAAGTGAAACCTTTAACGCCTTAATCTGCTCTGGGTCACTCACATCACACGGATAGAGTCTGCTTCCACATCCTAAATCTTCAGCAATGGGTGCTAACTTCTTCTCAAAACGCTCATTTAAAAAGGTAATCGCTACCTCAGCTCCTTGTTCTCTACACGCTTTTGCAATACCGTATGCAATTGACTTCTTGTTTGCGATGCCTAAAATGACACCTTTTTTACCTTGCATTATCATTCAACTACTCCTAAAATAAATGATGTTATTTTATCATTATCTAACAAAAATCAAGGTGTATCTCATGGAAAAAATTCTTATCCTCTCTACTGGTGGGACATTAAACAAATATTATGACCCTATTTTAGGTCAACTCTGTGTTGACCCAACAGCCAAAGCACTCAAAACCCTCTCTGAAAAATGGTACACCCCTCTTCAGATTGAAACACTCATTGGAAAAGATAGCTTAGAGATGACACAAGAAGATAGAGCCTATCTTACACAAACCATTCAAAAGAGTCCCTATACAAAGATACTTATCATTCACGGTACTGATACCATGGAGTTAAGTACTGAGTATATTAGCCGTCATATTCAAGACAAAACCATACTCTTTACTGGGGCAATGGTTCCTTTTAGCCTTGATGCAACCGAAGCGAGTGCCAATGTGGGTTTTGCACTAGGGGCATTGAGCCAACTACAACAAAAGGGGGTCTATATTGCTATGCACGGACACTGCCTCCCCTATGATGCCATCACAAAAAAGAGAGAAGAGGGGCGTTTTGTAGCTAAATTTTAACTCATTTTGCTATACTTTAGCCCCAAAATTATTTGACCTCATCTAAGGAGTTTTTTTATGAAAAAACAACACTATCTTATCTTCACTCTCTCAACGCTACTCTTTATTGGGTGTACCGACCCACTACAACAGACAACACTTCCAACAACCCCAAACTATCAAGCCCCTCAAACCCAACAACCCAAAGCGACCAATGCCTTTGCACAAGCCACACCGACCCAGCAAGATGCCTACGCCTCTACGATGCGTAAAATTGCATCAGGTATTCAAAGTGACCCAAACTATCACCGTATTGCCCTTGATACCCCAGAGAAGAAGGCGTGGTTTAGAGATTTGACCTACCGTTTATGGAACAGAGATATTGATAAACAGAGCTTTATTCGAAGTGGTCTACAACGCTACCCTACCCATCGCTATGAGTTTCTCTTTATTATCCGTGGGCTTGAGGCACAAAATCTCCTCTAGTGCTTCTCATAAGCAATGGGGTCAACCACCCCAGCCTCTTCAAATCCACGCAGACGCAGACGACAACTGTCACAAAGACCACACGCTCTTTGCTCTGCTTGGTAACAACTCCATGTCTTCTCTAAAGGTGCTTTTCGCTTCAATGCCTCTTTAACAATCTCTGCTTTAGAGAGCTTTACTAAGGGCATCTCAATTGTGAGTTGTGTCTCCTCTTTTGTCCCAAGGTTAATCGCCTTTTGCATCTGTTGAATATACTCAAAACGACAATCAGGATACCCAGAGCTATCCTCCTCTACTACTCCAATAAAGAGTGCTTCAGCCTGATGTTTTTCAGCAATAGCAGAGGCGATAGAGAGAAAGATACCATTTCTAAAAGGGACATAAGTCACAGGTACACCCTCTTCAAGACCTCCTGTGGGAACATCTAAGCTCGTATCAATGAGTGCTGAAGCACCAATTTGTTCAAAAAAAGGCAACTCTAACACATAACGCTCCTGAATACCTAACGCATCACTCACCTCTTCAAAGGCTTGAAGCTCTCTTGTTTGTGTACGCTGTCCATAGTTAAAATGAATGGCTATAACTTCATACCCTCTTGTTTGTGCTATTTTTGCTGTTAATGTACTATCCATTCCTCCAGAGAGAATCACCACTGCCTTTTTCATTGTTAAACCTTTTTCATTGCTCATTTTTACTGCTATTTTACCAAGATTTGGGTAAACTTCCCCTATGAAAATAGTAGACTTCCAAAACCAAACCACTCTCCCTCTTGAGCCTGAAAAGCTCGAAGAGATAGCACAAACACTCACCCAACAACCCATTGAGTGTTTTATTGTATCCACACAGCGTATTTCTCAACTCAATGCAACCCATAGGGGAAAAGATGCCGTCACTGATGTCTTGAGCTTTCCAATGACACACCCTTTCTCTTTAGAGGAGGCATCTAGCTTACAACTGCCTCTAGGGAGTATCTTTATTTGCGATACCAAAGCCATTGAGATGGCAGATAGACTCAACCATACCCCACAAGAGGAGGTTACCCTTCTTTTTATTCACGGGCTTCTTCATCTTTTAGGGTATGACCATGAAGTAGACCAAGGTCAGATGCGTCAAGAAGAGGCTCGCTTAATTGAAGCGTTTAACCTACCAAACAGTTTAATTGTTCGAACCCAAGAAAAAGGAATTTAGATGAATTTTGTAATTTTTGTACTCTCTATGGGAGTACTCATTTGGGGAGCAGACCTCCTCATTGACCAGAGTGAGCGTATTGCGATAAAGTTTCGTATTCCAGAGTTTATTATTGGGGCAACACTCATTGCACTAGGAACCTCTCTTCCTGAGATGGCAGCGAGTATGGTTGCTAGTGCCAATGGACAGTCAGCCCTTGCTATCTCCAATGTCATTGGGAGTAATATTTTAAATATCACCCTTGTCTTAGCAACAGTCTTTCTTATCTCTAAGAAAATCTCTCCAGATAGAGACTTCTTTGCTAAAGACAGTATGTGGGCATTGGTACCTGTGTTGGTCTTTATTCTTATGATTTTAGATGGTATCATCTCACGTTTTGATGCCTTTTTACTCCTTCTTCTTATGGGTGCATATCTTCTCTTTCTCTTACGAGATGCACAAGGTGTTCCTCAAGAGATACTAGAACACCCCCTTCCAACAGAAGATTTTCAATGGGGACGTACCATCTTTATGCTTCTTGGAGGATTTATCTTAGTCATTGTAGGGGCACACTTTACCGTAGAGAGTGCCACAGCCATTGCAAAAAGTTTTGGTATATCGGAGTGGATTATTGGTATTGTGATGGTCTCTTTAGGCACATCTCTTCCTGAGCTAGTTGTTAGTGTCTCTGCTGCAATCAAAGGAAAAGTAGATATGGCTATTGGAAATATCATTGGGTCAAATATGGCAAACACCACCGTTGTCTTAGGTGCTTCAGCCCTCATTAACCCCCTTCCTATGGTAGCAAACAACTACATCTTTGACCTCAGCACCATGTTTGTTGCTACCTTTATTTTAGTCTTTATTACAGCCAATAAACTCTACAATAAATCAGCAGGTATTACCCTTTTTATTCTCTTAGCACTCTTTTTACAACACACCCTAGAGCATCTCTAAGCAGGAGATGTACTCTCTTTAAACCTTTTAATCAAAATTAAGTTTGAAGAGAGTAAACTA
>Ga0256828_1000190_pt1 | contig 41599 bp, 46 predicted proteins | sample CV88metaG_FD_185993 | JGI IMG/M metagenome (GOLD analysis project Ga0256828, IMG submission 185993) | Hydrothermal vent microbial communities from East Pacific Rise, Pacific Ocean - CV88 | ecosystem: Environmental > Aquatic > Marine > Hydrothermal vents | place: Pacific Ocean: East Pacific Rise...
TGGTGTTGTGAGGACACAACAGCCTAGCTTTCCCATACTTTCCAATTGTTTTCTTCTAACATTTTTTTAGCATGGGAACAGAGCGGTGCCTTGATGATGATATATTTTTTAGTGATCTTACTGTCAACATACTTTTCCAGCTTTTCATGCAAAGCCATAAGCTCCCCTGCTTCTTTACGAAGTATCCTGCTTTTCTTCTCTATCTGCATCACCAAAGCATAATACCCTTTTAGATCAACCCCCAAATAGAGTGTGATCTTTTTTCGACTTCCAAGCTCTTTTGGGGCTATCTCTTTGAGTGATTTAAAGATGATGCTTTTATGTTGTAAATATTCTACGATCTCTTTCATATTGTAATCATACCCAAATCAACTCAAAGGATGGAAACTTTGCATCGTATCTGCCAAATTTTGTTTTTGTATATGTGTGTATATCTGTGTGGTCTCCAAAGAACTGTGTCCCAAAAGTTCTTGTACCACACGCAGGTCTGCTCCTCCTATTATGAGTGAAGAGGCAAAAGAGTGACGTAGTACATGTGGAGAGACTCCCAAATATTTTTTCACTATTTTGTAGGCAGAGATGCGGCTTAGGACATCACCCCTGTAGTTTAACCAAAGGTAAGAACTTGCCATATCCTGTTTTTGAAGGTATGCATCCAAAGCCTCTGTTGCAACAGGTGCCAAGGGAACCACTCTCTCTTTTTCCCCTTTGGCAAAACGGATCTTCAGCCACCCTTCCAGAATATCTGAACGTTGTACGCTGAGTGCTTCACTTATACGACATCCGCTTGCATACAAAAAAAGTATCAGTGCATAATCACGCAGCCCCATCACTGTACTTCTGTCTATCAGTGAAATCCCCTGCATGATCTCTTCAGGACTCAAATACTTAGGTAAATTCTTAGGTACTTTTGCCATAGGAATCTTGATCTTTTCATGGGTAAAGCTTTGCAGATGACAGAAATGGAAAAAAGTATTGATAGAAGAGAGTTTTCGGTTAAGTGTCCGTTTATTTTCAAACGTTGCTAAAAATTTCAATACATCTGTGGTATCAAGTTTTGTAAGTATTTTTTGCGTAAAAGATTCTAACTGTTTCAGATCACCCAGATAAGAGGAGACAGTCAAAGTATCAAGTGCCTTGGTGACACTCAGATACTCTTCAAAAGCCATTAATAAATCAGAAATAACAACTCCTTCAAATCGACTAGTCGATTGAGCAGACTCCTGAAGTCAACCCAGTATTAACATAGTCTAATGGGCTTTGCTCATTAGGCGTTATAATGATAGAAGGTTACTATTCATAACCTAATTTTGAAAGTTCAATGATCTTACCGTCTTTATAAAGTTTACTTCCTGTAATAAATACCGGGCTGTCCACTTCACCCAGATCATAGATCTTATATTTACTTAGATCACTATTTAGTACGATGAGAGAGCCTTGCTGATCTAAAGCAAATACTTTCCCTCCAAATGCTGTCGATGCAGCAAAATGAGCATATTTGAATTTCTTTTTTGCCAATGGATTAAGTGCAATATCCAGTTTAATAATCTCTCCCTCTTTTGTAAAGAGATAGACATTACCGTCTGCAACTGCTACTTCAGAGATATTGGCACGATACTCTTTCTTGCCGCCGTTACCCAATGTGATCAGCTTTTTAGGTGTTGCCGCAACCATGGTATTACCCATACGAGAGAGATAAACCACATTATTAAAGACCTTCTGGCTACTTAAATAAACCACTTTTGCATCTTCAGTATTCTTTCCGTTTACAATGATCAGTTTACCGTCAAGCATCGGCATGACTGCCAAACTGTCTATGAACATCGGGCTTGCTGCTCTGGTATCGATGGCAAATGTTCTTTCAGATCTGCTTTCTATTACTTTTCTGTTGTCTGCTATCTGATAGACACCAAAAGTATTGTTATTCAAGATATAAGCTATGACCCCGTTTTTAATAGTTGCTGATACAATAGGTACATGCAATGCAACTGCCCTTACGGCATCTCCTGTACTTTTATCGATGATCTTCAGAACACCTTCGGCATTACCTGCTAATACATACGAAGGACTTTCACTTAAGAATCTGTACCCTTCACCAAGCTCAATATTGCTTAAGCCTGCTTTACCGATGTACTTTCCGTTTTTAAGTGTTGCTCCGTCACGACTCAAGTCAACAATCGTACCACCGTATGTATTTGCAGCATTTGAGGCAGAGAATGTCTGTTCCGGTTCAAAATACTGCTTGGAACTACATCCTGAGAAGATCAATGATGCAGCGGTCAAAGCCAGAAATGAAAATGTAGAAAAGGATAACTTTTGCATTATTTTGCCTTTAGTGTAGAGTGTTTAAGAAGCTGTGCCAACATAGAAAGAGAAGAATGCTCATCAATCAGCTCCAGCTTTGCCTTGGCACTTTTTACATCACCTGCTTTGATAGAAAGATAAGCATCTTCAAGAAGTGCCATCTCTTTATAGAGTTTGGAATCTACCGGCTTTTTTTCGATCGCAGCAGCAGTATACTTACTTGCATCAGCGATCACTGCATTAGAGCTGCCGGACAAACTGCTTAATGCTTTTGCATCCTTATTCTTGGCTGCCTGAGCATAAGTAAAAAGTTCATACAGTGCTGGATTCTTCTCTTTAAGTGTTGTCAAAGCCGCAGTATCATCCGCTTTACTCTGAAGTGCTAAAAATGCTCTGTTCGCCTCTTCCAGCTTAGCCTGATGCATTGCTTCCATGATCTTTGTTCCGGCAAAGAAAAGAAGTAATGCTGCGGCAACACCCCAAATGATAAATTTATATTTTTTATAAAGTGTCTCTAATTTAAAGGCACTCTCAAGAAGTTTCTCATCACTGCTTAACTCTTTTTTTACATCTGCAATATCCACTGCATACTCCTACATCAAATTAATTAGCATATATTATACCTTTTGGAGTTAAAATTTAGCTACAACTCCACTACGGTGATCCCTAAGTTCCCCGGCATTCTATAAAATTTTTGTATTTTGGGGTGTTTTTTAAGATACTCTGTTACCAATTTTGACAAAACCCCTCCGCCTGTACCATGAATGATCTGCACTTCACTCAAGTTATTGACCAGTGCATCTGAGAGGAATTTATCTACGGTATCTATAGCTTCGTCTGCATACATACCAAGCAGTTTCACTGAAACACTTGCACTACTTTTTTCTACACTTACATTGGCTTTGGGGGTTCTAGGCTTCGGTTTAAGTTTGACTTGCGGTATATCTCCACGGCGTTTGAGTTGTGAAAGTGGTACACGCATTTTAAGTCCATCAACGATGATCGTGGCATCTTTTCCTCTTAGGGAGACAAGTTCACCTTTATGGGAGCGGTATTTTACTTTATCTCCCTCTTTTAACGGCTTTTCATCTCTTTTTGCTATCTCTTTTTGTTTAAAATCTTTACGTTGATGGGCAACATTGAGCAGCCGTCTGCCTTCTGCCGATTCTTTAGCTTTGAGTGCCTCTCTAGCCTTTTTGGTAGCGGCATTGTAACGATTCTCAAGTGTGGCTATTGCTTTTCTGTGTTGCTCCTTAAGCCTCTCTTCTTCTTCCTGTAACCTCTGCTTCTGTCTCTCTACTGTTTTGATCTCTTCATCAACTTTTGCAATCTTTTGACGCATTTCACGCTCAAGAGAAGTAGAACGTTCTATAAGCTCATTGAGATTCTCTTTATCCTCTCCATACACCTCTTTGGCACGATTGACGATCACCACAGGCACACCATAGCGCTGTGCCGTCTCAAACGCATAACTCTTCCCTATGCTTCCTTGCAAAAATGTATAGGTAGGAACACGTCTGGCTTCATCATACAGTGCCGCAATGAGTTCAACCTCATCATCACTTGCCATCAGTGAAGCCAACCGTTTATGGTGAGTGGTGACGATAAAGCTGATCCCTTTTTTACGCAATTCATCCAACATCACTCTAAAAAGACTTGCTGCTTCATCGGAGTCTGTTCCAAGCTCTATCTCATCAACCCCTACAATGGCATCTTCTTTATTAAAGAGTTTGGCAAACTCCTGCATACGTCCTGCAAAAGTAGAGATATCGTTTTTCACTGATTGCGGGTCGTCTATGACCGCTTCTATACTTTTATAATGCCCTATTTCCGTACGTGTGGCATCACATTTTAAAGGCAGAAGGTATTTACTCATATAGACTGCTGAGAGTATGGATTTAAGCAGCATTGTCTTACCCCCGGCATTCACACCTGTAACCAACATGATCTGTTTATTCATATCTATGGTCACAGGTACCGGATTCTCTATGGCAGGATGTGCAAAATCCTGAAGTTTGATACGTTTGGACTTACTTGGCAAGATGAACTCATACTCTTTGGCTCTTGCAAACTGTACCCGTGCCTGATAGTGGTCAAACCTGTCATACTCTTTGTTGATAAAGTGCAAGAAACGTTCCCATTTAAAGAAAACCACAGAGATATTTTTACAATAACGGTAGATGATCTCCTCTTTGTTAGAGAGCAGTACAGACTCTTTCTCTTTCAGATGAGAGATACTTTGGGGAAGAATGTAAAAGAACCCTCCTGAACTTCGGGCAACTACTGTTGCCTTAATAACATTGTTGAATCCGCCGCGTACCAAAAGTGTCTCTTCTCCGCCATTGAAGTGTACCTGTGTATCTACCAAATAGTCTCTTAGCTTTGAAGAGTGAGCCAGTTTATAGAGTGTCTCTTTAATGTCGATCTTGTTTTGCTTGATAGCGCGTTCAAGTTTATAAAGTTCAGGGTCACGTTCAGGGTTAATGTCACCCTCTTCAGTGAAATAACCTATGATCTCTACGATCTCTTCGGGTATCTCTATACCTTGTATCCAGGAAATAAGCGGCTCAGTGAAACCTACTGCACTTAAAGTATTGAAATAAGAGAACATCCTTACAAAGGCGTAGATCTCATCTAAACTCAACACTGCCTGTTTTTTAATACGTGCCAATTCATTGTCTAAATTAGGTACTTGCTTTGGCAGGGGAAACTGTACTTTGGAGAGTGCCTGTATATAGCGGTAATGCTGGTTAATATCTCCCTGCATTGCTACAGGTTTTTCTCTGGCTAAAAATTGTTTGAACTGTGAGATGTACCCATCAAGGTCCAGTTTCTGAATGATGGATTTTTCATTTGTTTGCTGTGCTGACACCTAAGGTTTCCTCTGTTTTTAATTACACGAATTATACTATAATACTTTCAACATAAGGAAATCTATGAAATATATACTCATTGCTGTTACGATCATACTTATTCTTTTTACTTTAACAAAAAAGGAGACCGACATCCAAGCCCTAGCAACACAAGATACCATCTTAGCGTTTGGTGATTCTCTTACTTACGGACACGGTACAGCTCCTGCAAAGAGTTATCCTTCCTTACTCTCTTCATTAACAGGGCTGAAAGTGATCAATGCCGGAGTAAACGGAGAGACCTCACAAGACGGTGTTGTACGTTTACCAAGACTACTGGAAGATCCTTCTATCAAGCTGATGATACTCTGTTTCGGAGGCAATGATATACTCCAAAAAAGATCCATGTCCAGTCTCAAAAAGAATTTAAAAACTATGATACAGCTGGCAAAAAATAAAAAGATCAATGTGCTTCTTATCTCCGTACCCAACATCAGTTTGTTTGGTCTATCGGCATTAGCACTTTATGAAAAAATAGCAGAGGAAGAAAATGTACCTCTTGTGAATGGTATGCTGGCAGATATACTTAGTAATCCAACACTCAAAAGTGATCAGATACACCCTAATGCTCTAGGATATAAGCAGATGGCTAAGAAGATCTATGAGAGTTTAAAAGAGAACGGATGGCTGAACTAAGCCTCTCCGCGTATCTGATAGGTTATATCTCCTGCACCAAAAGCAGTGACGAGTCCATCACTGTATTCTCGTATGATATGTCCGTCTTTAAAGACTTTGACTATTCCATCTTCTTTCGTTACAGAATCTGCCATAAGCAGTTTATAGCGTGAAAATGCACCTTTAAGATCAATATCAACTTCCAACTCACCTGCTGACCAGATAGGAAGGATGACCAGTTCATCTACCCCTTCAAAACACTCTACGAACCCTTGCAGGTTATCCATAGTTCTTGAATACTTATGCGGCTGCCAAATAACATTAAGCTGAGTAAAGTCACGCAGATTTTTATAGCTCTGCAGAGACTCCATCGTTACTTTGATCTCTGTGGGGTGATGCCCATAGTCATCTATAACCACACACTTATCCTGATTTTGTATAATATCAAAACGTTTTTTGATCCCTTTGTAATTCAAAAGATTTCTGCGTATATCTTCCAGCTTTTCTCCAAGCTCCAGTGCAGCTAAAATAGCCAATGCCGCATCTAAAGCAATATGAGCTCCAAATCCGAAAACTTCAAAGGCACCCAAGTCCAAAAGTTCAAATCTTGTATGCGGTTCACCGTTTACCAATACAAACGCTATATTCTTGATGTCTTTGCTTGGATAGAGTTTAATACTCTGTAACTCCAGTGAAGAGAGAAATTCATCTTCCGCATTGATCACACGTACTTTTGCCAGAGAAAGAAAGTTTCTGTAGGCATTGTAGAAACGCTCTTCATCGTACTCATAATACTCCATATGCTCCGGTTCCACATTGGTCACAATGGCTAGATAGGGATTGGAGTTGAGAAAACTCTCATCACTCTCATCTGCTTCAAAAACCACTTTGTTATTCGGGTAGTTACGTACGTTTGAACCGAACTCCTTAGAGATTGCTCCAATGAGTGCATTGGATTCGGGGATGATGGAAGCAAGCATTGCAGAAGTGGTGCTTTTCCCGTGTGCTCCACCTACAGCATAGACCTCTTTTTCACCTAAAATGAACTTGAGTGCCTCTTTTCTGGAAAGCAGCTCAATACCAAGTGCTTGTGCTTTTTGATACTCAGGATTATTTTTACGTACCGCTGCAGAGTAAATGACCCTATCCACACCGACAACAGCATCTTCGTGATGGGGAATGGTGATCTTCGCATCAAAGTTTGTTGCTAAGTCATTGGTGATCTCTGTCTGTTTAATATCTGAACCTGAGATCTTATGCCCGTCATTATGAAGGAATTTTGCCAAAGCGGAAAGTCCTATTCCACCGATACCTATAAAATGTATTTTCATATTTTATCCTCGTAGAATATTATTTAGATTCTTCCAAAACTTTTAGTTCTTCTTTACCTTGAGCCACATATTTGGCAAACATAGTAAGAAGAATATCATTGGGCTGTACAAATGTCTGAATAAAAAAAGCCAAAGGATCCGCTTCATCGATCCCGCTTACATCAACCATCTCTTCGATAAAGTTCTCAAAACTGTTTCCTGCCATCACTGCACATGCATGGATCATCATCGCATCTTTGAGATCTGCATGATCAATAGTATGATAAAGCACCAGGAACATCTCTTTGGCTGCTTTTTTGTCATTTTCACTGTAGCGCTGAATCGCATGTTCATAGATGGCTCTTGCAACTGCTCTCTCTTCTACATCATTCACTACATCAAAAGATTTATGTGTAGAGAGATACTCTGCAAGTCTGTCAAAAGCTGTGTTGACGATGAATGTAAAGACTTCATTGATCTCATCTTCTGGTGATTCTATTACCAGATGTGCATCTAAAAGCTGATATCCTTTGGCAATGCTCTCTTCCTCTTTACACTCTTGCTCAAGTCTTTTAATATTTGCTAAAAACTCCGGATCTTTTTTTAACTCTTCTACATGAATTTCAGGCATTTGTTTCATTATGGTCTCCTTCTGTCTAAGCAAAGCTCAGTCAGAATTCCTCTCACTAAAGCTTCGCCCTTTGGCTCAGTTATCTGTTTCATCATTTTCCTTCTAAATAAAAGTATTGCAAAACAATACATACAGTAATTCCTAATTCCTAATTCCTAATTCCTCACTCAACGCAGCAATGCGTTGCAATGCTTTTCTTGTTTTGTCTGCTTCGTACACCAATGCAAGTCTGACATACCCTTTACCTTCACCCTCACGTCCCAGGAATGAACCCGGGATCACTTTGAGGTTGTACGTTTGGTAAAGTTTTGTCGTAAAGGCTATCTCATCATCCACTTTAAGCCAAATATAAAAAGTTGCTTCAGGTGCATCTACACCCAGAACCTCTTTGGCAACTTCAAAGTTCTTTTTATACTTTGCTCTAAAACCGTCTACATGCTCCTGGTCTGCCCAGGCTACTGCTGCCGCATGTTGCAGAGGCAGAGGTGATGCACATCCGACATAGGTACGATAGACCATGTATGATTTAAGTATCTCAGCATCCCCCGCAATGAATCCGCTTCTAAGCCCCGGTGCTGAGGAACGTTTGGAAATAGAGTTAATGACCAGTATATTTTTAAAATTCTCATTACCCGCTTCTATACTCGCATTAAGCAGTGACGGCAAAGGTTCATTCAAATAGAGGTCTGCATAACACTCATCATTAAGCAATACAAAATCATGTTTCAATGCCAATTTGACCCACTGCTTGAGTGCATCCATATGCATGACAGAACTTGTCGGGTTGTTCGGTGAATTCAAGATGACAAAATCTGCTTTTGCCAATGCTACTTCATCTACAAGCGGTTGAAAGTTGTTAGAAGCATTTAAGTTCAAGTAGATCACTTCTGCCCTACATGCTTTGGCTGCACCTTCATAGATCTGATAAAAAGGGTTAGGAAAGACCATCACCGGATCTTTGACATCATGCAGCAAGAACTGAGGAAAGTTAAAAAGTACTTCTCTTGTACCAAAGGTAGGAATGATCTGTATGTTATCCAATATCAATGCAAAACGATTTTTAAGATACGTGAGCATCCCCTCACGAAGTATCTCTTCTCCGGCTGTTTTAGGATATTTGTTAAGCAGTGAAGCATTCTGGTTCAATGCATCCAAAATAAACTGCGGTGTAGAAAACTGAGGTTCACCAATGGTTAAAGAGAGTGGTGTGTAGTCACTGTTTGGTTTTATATTCTCAAGAAGAAGATTAAGCTTCTCAAAAGGGTATGTTTCAAAGTTCATTACTGCCCTAAATTTTTAAGAAATTATAGCGTAGTTGGGGTTAATACTCTTTGATAAGAAATGCCCCGCTACTAATATGGGCACGTACTTTTTTTAAAGCTTCTCTGGCTTTACGTTCATCACTGTATGCTCCGATAAGTACTTTATGTTTATCGGAATAACGGACTTTATAGCGTAATCCCAAATGTTCAATACGCTGTAAATACTGCTTACTCGGAATATCAGTGAATGATCCGGCCTGTATGTAGTATTTCTGCAAAGATGAAGTCTCATATACAGAAGGATGCTTTGTCTCTATATTCCATAGTCCATCTCTCTTATTTAAGTGTTGAAAAGCTGTACTTTTGTAATTTACCAACCATTTGATAATATCATTTTGCAGTTGTGAAGCTCTCCAATTCCCTTTTTTAGTATTGACAAGTATCACAACCGTATAGAGTTTCCCAAATTTGCTTTTGACATATCCACCGATATTTTTTACTCGTTTTAATGTTCCTGTTTTCATCCATGCCCGATTTTTAACAACCGTTCCTCTAAAGCGTTTTTTGATCGTACCGTCCACACCGGCAATTGAGAGTGTATTCATCCATCTTTGTCCGTAAGTGGCATAGGCATTGTCATACATCTCTGCCAAGAGTTTTGCTGTGATCTTGGCAGATCTTGAGAGCCCGCATCCGTTATCTATCTTTAACGCTCCAAAACCCAATGCACCTTTGCTTCTTAAGATATATTCAACTGCCCTGCGTCCTTTATCTAATGTTGCAGGAGCACCATACTGTTTGGCTCCCAAAAAAAGAAGCAAATGTCTTGCATAGAGATTATTACTTTTTTTAGCAGTTTTGGAGATTATCTCTTCCAAAGGTCTGGCATAATGCGTAAAAAGTTTTTTTGCAGAAGAAGGTACCTTTTGCAAACGTAAGCTTCCCTCTATCTCTATACCCTTCTCTTTGAGCTTATCTCTGAGTGCATAATAAAATGACCTGTAAGGTTTGGTCACTACTTTACAGATATTTCGTTTACCGCATCGTTTGGATATTTTACCCTGAAGCAGTACTATCGGCATGATCTGGGATTTGTCTATTTTAATACCCGGCCAGGAGTATCTGCCGCGGCAAGGTTTGTTGACTTGCTGAAGTTTGTTAAGTACCTTATAGCTGTGATCCACTGTTTTTTTTGTTACACTGTTCTTGTTCGGAGTAACGCAGATAGTACTTACCCGTTCATTGAACATCATGGCATCAGGCATGGCATTATATGGGCTGTAAGGGTGTTCATCAAAACCAGAACTGTCTTTTGTACCTACTTTAAAGTAAGAACGGTCGATGATAATATTACCTTTGATCCTATGAATGCCATACATAGAGATGTCGCGTACAATACTCTCAAGATCCTTGGTAGAGAGTGTAGGATCGCCTAAACCTTTAATAACAAGATCACCTTGCAGTACACCTCCGTTAAGAGAACCTGTAGTGTAGAATTTAGTAGGCCACCTGTAGTCAAAACCCAGTTTTAAAATAGCTGCATAGGTGGTCAGTACTTTGATGACCGAAGCCGGTGTTCTAGTTTGATTTTCATTAAGAGAGACAACCTTATTACTGCTATTTCCTGCTTCTTTGATGTAAATACTGATATCTTCTTTGGGAATACCGGATTTGTTAACAGCATTTTCAACACCTGCAGGTAGGGCATATGCCCAACACGATAGTAAAATATAGAATATGACGAACTGTCTCACATTTTTTCCTTATATGCACATGATAATCTCTGCATTGCTTCTTCCAGTACCTCTCTGGATGTTCCTATATTCAGACGCATGAACCCTTTACCTGCTTTACCGAAACTCAATCCGTCATTCAGACCAAGCTTTGCATGATGTACAAAAAAATCTACCAGCTCCTCTTGAGTGACTCCCCAACCTCTACAATCAAGCCACATTAAAAAAGTTGCTTCAGTTGAGATCGTTATTATGGGGAAAGGATGTGCTTCTATAAATGATTTGACATACATAATATTAGCTTCCAAATATGTCTTAAGTTCTTCAAGCCAATCCTCACCCTCCTCATAGGCACTTATAAGTGCTTCTATACCGAACGGGTTACCATTGGTGATCCCTGATCTTTTTTGCTCTATGATATACCTTTTGCGAAGTCTCTCATCAGGGATGATGGCATAGGAGGTATTGAGCCCTGCTACATTGAAGGTCTTGGAAGGAGCATTGAGTATAATACATCTGTTGCGTACCTTTTCAAAACTTCCTATGATATGATGGGTTTTGTTATAGACGATATCAGCATGGATCTCATCTGAGATGATCAATACATTATGCATAACACATATCTCCACCATTCTCTCCAACTCTTCTTTATTCCATACTCTTCCTGTAGGATTATGCGGAGAACAAAGCAGGAAAAGTACGGCATCTTTCGCTTTTTGCTCAAAATCCTCAAAATCAATGCTATATACCCCATTCTCATAGAGCAGGGTATTGTCAAACAATGTTCTGTTCCTATGTTTCACAGAAGAGGCAAAAGGAGGATAAAGCGGTGTCTGTATAAGTATGCCGTCACCCTCTTTACTATAGGCTTCTATAGCAAAATTAATAGAGGGTACAACTCCATAGCACGGTACGATCCACTCCTCTTTTATCTCCCAGTCAAAACGTTTTTTCATCCATCCTCTGATAGCATCATAATATCTTTGAGAATAAACCGTATAACCGTAAACAGGATGGAATGCCCGTGTCTGCATCGTTTTCTGTACACATTGGGGTGAAGCCAGATCCATATCTGCCACCCAAAGAGGCAGAAGATCATCCGTACCGAATTTCTTCTTGGCTTCATCAAATTTAACTGAGTATGTACCCTTTCTGTCTATAGCTTCAAACATATTCTATCTCTTCTGCCAAACAGTCATTTCTGCAACAGTATGTTGGTGCTTTCTGGCTGTTTCCTGTATCACAAAAGGAATATCCTGTCTATCAAGCAGTTCAAATTGAGTCCCCAGTATCTCTTTTAAGCCCTCCAGCGTACTCATATTCTCACCATCTCTTTTATACCCGCCTATCCATTTCTCTTTAGGTGTAGACTCCTCCTGCCAGGTATATGGGGAGGTCATAATGAACAGTCCTCCTTCATTAAGACGTGAAGCGATCGAATCCAAAAATTTCTTAGGGTCATAAAGCCTGTCCAAAAGATTGCCGGCAAAGATAAGATCGAAATCTTTAAAGATCGGCTTGAGATTACAGGCATCTGCCTGCCAAAATGTTACTTTTTTACATTCTTCTTCCAGATCGAATACTGCAAGATTCACTTCATGGAAATCTTCCAAATCACCTTCTGTAGGCATGACGTAGCGGAGTATACCACTCTCTTTGAGCTTTTGAGCCTCCTGTATAAAACGGGCAGAGAAATCCACACCGATAACTTCATCAAATCCGCGTGCAAGCTCAAAAGAACTTCTGCCTATGGCACAGCCTATATCGAATGCCTTTCGTTTAGGTTTGTCTTTCATATATGATAAAGCGATACTTGCACATTTTGCAGGGTAATTTTCTATTCCCAATCTATTCTCAGCCCATCCGAAGTGGCAATATTGAGAAATGATACTGTCAGTTGTATAACTGTTGGTGGTCACTTGCTCCTCATAGTCACTCTGCACATACCTGAACCCTGCATGCTGATAGAAGTGTCGTCTAAATCCGTAACGACTCTCTTGTGTAGCAAGATTGCCGCAACTTATCCACGACCCGCCATTGATGAGATTATGCTTACCGTCAAACGTAGGTACGGTAAAATCATCATAAACAAGATGTACTTTAAAACCTTTAAAAGGGTAAATAGGGGTACGCGACCACTGCCATACATTTCCTATGACATCATAGAACTTACCGTGTCTGTAACGATCCACCGGTACAGAAGAAGCAAAGCCTTCAAGATTGATATTGGCAATATTTTCACCTTTACTCGTCCATTCCAAATAAGAAGGAACCGCAATGATATCACGCAGTCTGATATATTCGTCTTCTGCAGGAAGAGTAATATGCATTCCTTCTTTTTGACTCTTCCACTTACAAAAAGCTTCTGCCTCCAGATAATTTACCTCTACAGGCCAATTCAGAGGAAGTTCTATCTCCCGGGTAAGCGTACGAAGTCTGTACCCGTTTTCATACTTTCTCCAGAATAGAGGGTGCTTCGCTTTTGTAAATGTTTTCCATGCCTTGCCCTCACTACACCAAAATGCATCATTCCCATACCCGTCCTCTTGTATGAAAGCAAGAAACTCAGCATTTGATGTCAAGTATTTGGAAGCTTTGAATGCAGGGATATCTGCCTGATGTATACCATACTCATTATCCCATCCAAAAAGTGCACCATCTTTACTCTTACCGAGTGAGACTCTGCCCGCACTGACTTCTAAAAGTTTATTTGCAGGTGCTTCGCCGTATTGGGTACACTCTTGCCAGTCAGCATCCTCTTTAATACTTTCAAAAGGAAGTTGCCGTATAAGTACCGAAGAGGTCTCCAGATGGATATTCTCATGTTCTATTCCCATCAGGATCACCCACCAGGGGGATTCCCAGGTGATAGGCAACTCCAACGGCAATGTCTCTATGAGTTCAGAAACAAGCGTATAGACTTTGTCTCGATATGTTTGTGTTTGCGAAAGTGTCGGCCAGTCATAATGGGCATCATTGAGATCATCCCAGCTCATCTCATCTACACCCACAGCAAAGACAGATTCCAGTTTCGGATCTAAACGTTCATCAATGATCTTGGCAAGTTTGAGTTTGTTTATGAAAAAAGTAGCTGTATGACCGTAGTAAAAAATAATAGGATGACGAAGGGGGTCTGCTTTTTGAAAGTAAGCTTTTTTATCTGTTATAATGTTGAAAAGTGACTCATAACGTTTATAGCAGCCCTGAAAATACGCTTTTATTTCTTGGCGTTTTTCTTCACGGTTACTGCCCGTAAGTGTAGGCATATTGATTACATGTTTCATAGTATGAATCTCATGCAATATACCTACTCAAAACTTAAAAATCTGCTTTCTCTTTAGAACTTTCTATCATGGAGACGATAATCGTATAAAAATTCGCAATCACTGCTCCGATCACCAATCCTACAGCCATAGTTGTATTATCGTAAAATTTCATGGCAAAAAATGCAGGGATCAAATGCAGATCTGCTACCAGTGACCCTGCTAAAAGTTCGGCAGAGAGTATATTTCTTACTCCGACTTTTAATATAGTAGAGACCATATTGACTGAACCTGCAATAAACAGTGCTACCAATGAATCTTCATATAAGAATGCTGCTGATGTTGTCAAAGACATCAGCGTAAAGAAGATATAAAAAACTTTTCCCCATTGCATAGTTACTCCTTAAAGTGTTAGTGTATTATATCGTACCATTCTCATACATTGCACGCATTTATACTATTATTTTCTCCTTTCCAATGAGCAAAGCCCATCGGAAATTCCTCTCACTGAAGCTTCACCCTTGGTTCAGAAAGAGAAAATGCTTTCAAATATTATAGCGTACCATTCTCATACATTGCACGCATTTTCTCTTTTTCTTTCTCTCTTTTGAGTTTTGCTGCTTCTTTTTCTCTAAATTCACTCACAGAGAAACCAAGCCACATTAATATAGGGGATGCAACAAAAATAGAAGAATAGGTTCCGACAACAACACCCACTAGAAGTGTGAAGCTGAATCCTCGTATGATCTCTCCTCCAAAAACAAAAAGTGTCAATACAACAAAGAATGTAGTAAGAGAAGTCAATGTCGTTCTTGAAAGCGTCTGTGTTACAGATTCATCAATAATCCCTGCAAGATTAGGATCTTTAATATCTCTGATACCTTCACGAATACGGTCAAAAACAATAATTGTATCATTTAAAGAGTACCCAAGAATAGTAAGAAGTGCTGCCAGGGTATCGAGATTTACTTCAATACCAAAGAGTACCACTGCCCCCATTGCAATGGTTACATCGTGTACCAATGCCATCACAGACGCAACAGCAAAACGCCATTCAAATCTGAAAGAGACATAAACAAGAATACCAAGAATCGCCAGGAACAGGGACATTAAACCTTTTTCCCTTAACTCAGAACCTACTTTGGCTCCAACCATATCGACTCTTCTTACTTCAAAATTACCGGTCCCTTTAAGTAATCCCCGCATGGTGTCACCCATATCTTTACCCAAAGATTTGCTGCTGTTCTTGGTACGGATAATGATCTCATTATCATTCCCGAAATAGGTAACACTTGCACTTTCATAGTTTTTATCTTTGGCTATGGCCTTTCTCACTGCATCGATAGGCGCTTTTTTCTCGTAATGTACCTGAACCAGAGTACCGCCGGCAAAATCAAGCCCGTAATTGAATCCTTTGGTAAAAATAAGCCCTAAAGAGATGATAAGCAGTGTCAAAGAGACCATACCGAAACGTTTACTTTTACTCATTAAAGCCAGAGGTTTTTTATATTTAAAGACTTCCATTATTTTGTTCCCTCCGTTTTAATTCCAAACCAGAATCCCAGTTTTTTTCTATCTATCTTAGGCATAAGCCATTGATACATACCATGTGTACCGACAATAGCCGTCAACATCGATGCCAAGATACCGATCCCCATAGTCAAAGCAAACCCTTTAAGCGGTCCGGTTCCGTATGCCCAAAGCACTACAGCTGCGATAAGTGTTGTTACATTTGCATCCAAAATTGCTGTAAATGCTTTATCATATCCGTCTTCTATGGATTTTGCTACAGATTTACCTGCATGCAATATTTCACGGATACGTTCATTGATAATAACATTTGCATCTACTGCCATACCCACCGTCAAGACAATACCTGCCATACCAGGAAGTGTCAGAGTTGCTCCAAAGAGTGACATCACTGCAATGATCAAAAAGAGGTTCCCGATAAGTGCTACATTGGCTATCACTCCCGCCATGCCGTAGTAAAGGATCATAAAAAGAACTACCAAAACAAATCCGAGTGCCAATGCCATAGAACTTGCTTTAATATTATCTGCACCCAAACTAGGTCCTACAGAACGCTTTTCCATCACAAATACAGGGGCAAGTAGCGCTCCTGAACGAAGAGCAATAGCAATATCATGTGCTTCATTAAGTTTGAAGTTACCTGAAATTTGTACATGCCCACCACCGATTCGCTCACGAATATTTGGTGCTGAATAAACTTTGTTATCGAGTACAACTGCCATACGTTTACCTACACTTTTGGCTGTAAAATCACCAAATATCTTGGCACCTTGTCCGTTAAGGGAGAAGTTGATCACCGGTTGATTGTTTTTATCGAATCCTACTTTTGCATCGGTAAGCATAGAGCCGTCAAGTACCGGAATTTGACGAAGCAGGTATCTCTCAGGTGTATTGACATCCGGCAAAATAACATCACCGTAACTTCTTGCTTCATTCTCATTCATGGTCATGACTCTTGCAGCTCTGTCTTCATCTACTGCCATGAGTTGCAGGTGTGCTGCACGGGCGATGAGTTCACGGATACGCTGCTCATCTTCCTGTGTTTTAATACCCGGTACTTCTACAAGGATCTTATCTTCCCCCTGCTTTGCAACAGTCGGTTCTGCAAGTCCAAACTCATTCAATCTGTTTCTAATGGTATCGACAGCTTGTTTAATGGCATTCTGCTTTGTTCTGCTGATCTCCTCAGGCGTCATCTCAAGTGAGAATTTCAATCCGTTCTGACTCAGGACAGTACCTTGTAACTCCTTTTTAAGAAGCTCTTTTGCTTTAGTCACATCATCATTGTCAAGTAACTCAAAAGTGATCTGTTTGCCATCAACCATACGGAGTTCATCAAAAATGATCTCTTCATCATCAAAAATATACTTTACCGTCGCAGCCATAGATTTGGTACGAGACTCAATGGCTACATCACTCTTGATCCCAAGAAGCATATGAAGCCCTCCCTGGAGATCAAGTCCCAATGTAATTTTTTTTCCACTTTCACTCTGCGTTATAGAAGGAATGGAGAAAACAATTCCAAAGATAAGCGCAAAAGCAAAGAGGATAACTCTAAAATTAAGCGTCTTCATTACCTATTTCAACCTTTTTTGCAACAAATGATCTGTCCAGTTTAACTATAGTGTCATCATTTAGTTTGATTTTGATAAAATCTTCTTCAGGTTTAACGATCACTGCGATAAGCCCGCCGGAAGTGATGATTTTGTCACCTTTAGTCAAACCTTCAAGCATCTCTTTGTGTGCTTTTTGCTGTTTCTGCTGTGGTCTGATAATCAAAAAATAAAAAATTGCAAATAAGATAAGTAGTGGTGCGAATGAACCGATTATATTACCTTGTTGTTCCATGAGGAAATCCTTTTGAGTAAAATTAGACAATATATTAGCACTTTTTTATTAATAGGACGCTTTTTGAACAAAGTCCTAAAATTGTCTTTTTATACGACTTGCCATCTATGCAAATCACTTTCAAAAAGATTGCTAACGCTATGTTGTCTTCAGCAGACTGCTCATGCAACTAGTTACATTTTAAACACAAGGATACTATAGTGCTAAAAGGTTTAATTATTGCTATATTGAGTTCACTATTTATCTACCTCAACTACTATGGCTTTTTCCATCCACTACTCAATACTCTCTTAGCCGTTACCTCCCTCTATCTGCTTTTAAAAGAAGATAATAAGGTATGGTTTGCCTACGGTTTTTCCATCGGGGTATTATGGTTCTGGTGGATCGGACTAAGTTTCCAACACTACCATATGCCATGGGCGATCCCTTTTGTCATACTCTTTGTAGGGCTTGGATACGGGATAATATTTTGGTTCATTACCAAAATATCTCTCAAAATAGAAACTTTTCTACCCTCTACCCTCTACCCTCTACCCTCTCTTATCATAAAAGCTATAGGACTTTTACTGTTAAGCTACATTCATCCTTTCGGTTTTGACTGGTTCAAACCTGAACTGATATTCGTTGAGAGTTATCTGGGTATTGAAAAATGGCAGTTTGCCATCATTTTATCAGCAATCGTTCTAGCCGTATGGAGAAAGCATCTATTCTATTTACTACTTATACTTCCAGCCTATCAACCTATCATGCAAACCACCCAAAATAGTTTAAAAAGCATACAGATAATCACAACACATACCACAGTGGAAGACAAATGGAATGAATCGCTGCATACTGCACAATTTGAAAAACTGTTTGCCTCCATAGACAGGGCTATTGATGAGAATAAAACGCTTGTCATTTTACCGGAATCTGTTTTCCCTGTTTTCATCAACCATTCTCAAACACTGATAGACAAACTGCAGGAAAAAGCCAAGCATATCTCCATAGTGACAGGCGGTCTCTACTGGGATGGTAGAACACCGAGAAACTCCACCTATATTTTTACTGACGCTAAAGTCACTGTTGCAAACAAAGTAGTACTTGTCCCTTTCGGAGAGAGCAATCCCCTGCCTGATTTTTTAAGTGACTGGGTCAACGAAATATTCTATGACGGTGCGGTAGATTATGTAGCCAGTAAAAATGTCATAGATTATCAAATAAACGGTAGTACCTATAGGAATGCTATCTGTTTTGAAGCCACTTCAGAAAAACTCTATGTTGGTGACCCAAAAAACATGATTGTCCTTAGTAACAATGGCTGGTTCACTCCCTCCATAGAACCTACTTTACAAAAACTCCTGTTACAATACTATAGTAAAAAATACGGTACCACTATCTATCACAGTACGAATATGTCGGAGTCCTATGTGGTACAAAATGGTATGATCGTAAAGGATTTTGAATGAAAAAATTCTGGATAGTCCCTATCAAAGGATATCAGTACCTTTCAAAAATGCTACCTGCAAACTGCCGTTACTACCCCACCTGTTCAGAATATGCAAAATGGCAATTTGAATTCAATGCTCCACACAAAGCACTCTGGGAAAGTTCTTTGCGTATTTTACGATGCAATCAGCTTTTTGACGGAGGAATTGACTATCCGTTAATCAATTATATGCCGCCTAAAACTTCCGCTTTACGCATATCTAATGCAAATTATGGCAAAATGAAAATACTCTATTGGCTTGTGCCAAAAAATAAAACCCAATTTTATGTTTTAAAGGACTTTGATGGAACTTACACTCCAAGCACCGCTTGATATGCACCTGCATCTTAGAGACGGAGAGATGTTGGAAAATATTGCAAAAGCAAGTAGCCATACTTTTGCCGGAGCTATTATTATGCCTAATCTTGTCCCCCCGGTGAGCACTAAGGAAGATGTTATTGCCTACAAAAAACGTATTACAGCTGCTATTGGCAATGAAGATTTTATTCCATATATGACACTCTTCTTCAAACCCGGTTACAGCAAAGCTTTCTTGGAAAGCGTCAGAGAAGAGATCACTGCGATCAAACTCTATCCAGCTGGGATCACTACCAATTCTGAAGGGGGTGTAAGCGGTTTTGATGTAGAAGAGTTAAGACCTGCTCTTGAAGCGATGAGTGATCTGAACATCCCTCTGTGTGTACATGGTGAGACCAACGGTTTTGTCATGGACAGAGAAGCAGAATTTGTAAATATTTATGAAAAACTTGCAGCTGCTTTCCCTAGGCTTAAGATCATTATGGAACATATCACTACCAAAGAGAGTGTTGCTGCACTTGAGAAATTTGACAATCTTTATGCTACCATCACCATTCATCACCTGCTTATTACACTGGATGATGTTGCAGGGGGGATGTTGCAACCTCATCTTTTCTGTAAACCCATCGCCAAACGACCCGAAGACAGAGAAGCTCTGCTTAAAGTAGCTCTGGCAGCTCATCCTAAAGTGATGTTTGGTTCAGACTCAGCTCCACATCCAAAGCATGCAAAAGAGGCGTGCGGTTGTGCAGCCGGTGTGTTCACTGCTCCTATTGCACTGCAACTTTTAGCTGAACTTTTTGAAAAGCATAACGCACTTGGAAAGTTACAGGCTTTTGTCTCCGAAAATGCACAAAAGATTTACAGTGTAACACCGCTGGATAAAACAGTTACCATGGAAAAAAGACCATTCAAGGTTCCAAAAGAGTATAATGGAGTAGTACCCATGTACGCATCAGAAGAGATATCTTACAGTATTAAGGAGGTCACAGTTGGATAACAGACTTCAGGAATTTGAAAAAGGGCATGAATCTTTTCAAAAAATAAAGTTCAAAAAGAGTGAAGAACGTTTTAAAAAACTTATCAATGAAGGACAGAATCCTAAAGCACTTTTTATAGGCTGTAGTGACTCCCGTGTTATGCCTGCAATGATTACAGGAAGCAAACCAGGAGATCTTTTTATTGTAAGAAATATCGGAAATTTTGTTGCACCGTTTAATCCGGATGCTGATTATCATGCTACGGCATCTGCCATAGAATATGCAACAACTGTTTTAGAAGTTTCAGACATTATTGTCTGTGGACATTCCCACTGCGGGGCAATAGAAGCTCTTTATAAAGATATCGAACAAACCCCTGAGAATATTCATACTATTAAATGGTTGGATCTGGGTCGGGAAGCAAAAAAAGTTGCTATGATCGCTTATAAAAACGAATCTAAAGACAGAATGCTGCGCTATACAGAAAAAATCTCTGTTGTCTATCAAATTGATAATCTTCTCACCTATCCCGGTATTCAAAGAAGAGTTGAAGAAGGTACACTTTTCCTGCATGCCTGGTATTATAATATTGAGAACGGCGATATAGAATATTATGATGACGATAATTATGAATTTAAGCCACTCATACAAAAATAATAATATAGTATAATATAAATTAATAGTAAAGGAGGGGTAATATGATCGCAAAAAGTATTGAAGAACTTATAGGAAACACCCCGCTGGTAAGGATCAATTCACTATCGGATGAGACCGGTACCACGATCTTGGGGAAATGTGAATTTATGAACCCTACATCATCTGTAAAAGACAGAATCGCACTTAATATGATCAATAAAGCCGTTGAGGCGGGAAAGATCACTAAGAATACTACGATCATTGAACCTACAAGCGGGAATACAGGCATAGGGCTTGCCGCTATCTGTGCTGCCAAAGGTCTTAAGCTTATCCTTACTATGCCCGATTCCATGAGTATAGAAAGACAAAAACTGCTTACCTATTTGGGAGCTAAACTTGTACTGACTCCTGCATCTCTTGGGATGAACGGTTCTATAGAAAAAGCCAATGGATTAGAGAAAGAGTTAGATGATGCCATTGTATTGCAACAGTTTCAAAACCCCGATAATCCCGATATCCATAAAAAAACAACCGCTATGGAGATACTCAATGATACAAATAACCGTGTTGATATTTTTATTGCTGCTGTCGGAACAGGAGGCACACTTACAGGTACAACAGAAGCCCTGAAAAAAACACTGCCATCACTCACTTCCATTGCTGTTGAGCCTGCAACCTCAGCTGTATTAAGCGGAAGCAATGCAGGTCCCCATAAAATACAAGGTATCGGTGCAGGTTTTATCCCCGATATACTGAACTGTTCCATCTATGATGAAGTGATCGCTGTAGAAGACAGCGATGCTTTCAAAATGGCAAGAAAAGTAGCTAAAGAAGAAGGTTTGCTTGTAGGTATCTCTTCGGGAGCCAACCTCTATGCTGCCTACAAAACAGCCTTGAAACCTGAAAACAGAGGTAAAGTGATCGTTACGATCCTCTGTGATACGGCAGAACGTTACCTCTCTACAGAACTTTTTTAACGAATAAGCGTGTTAGTATACTAAGGAGTATGAATTGTCTCTTCTATTAGAAACGATTAAAATAGAAGACGGGATAATACATAATCTTTCTTACCATCAGGCACGTTGTGACAAAAGCAGAAAAGAGCTCTTTAGGTCACCCGATAAACTGGATCTATCTTCAGTGATTCGGGCACCTGTAACGGGGCTCTATCGCTGCCGTATTCTTTACAATGAAATCATACACTCTATCGAGTATATCCCTTATATGCCAAAAGAGATACATACTTTAAAGATCATCCCTTCCAATATCAAATATGATCATAAGTATGCTGACAGGAAAGAGCTGAATAACTTGCTTCAGATACAGAAGGGGATAGATGAAATCATTATAGAAAAAGAAGGATATTTGACCGATACAACCATTGCGAATATAGCCTTTTATGACGGAAAACAATGGTTTACTCCAATGAAACCACTTTTGGAAGGTACGATGAGAGCCAAACTGCTTGAGGAAGGATTTCTTCGTACAAAAAAAATAAAAAAACAAGACCTAAAAAACTATACACATGTAGCTTTAATGAATGCTATGCTAGGATTTAAACCTATAAAAGATATACAAATTCTTATGTAGCTGTCTGGGGAAATCAAAATTTTGGACTTTATTCAAAATATTTCTCAATTAAATAGCGCCGAGATAGGATTTAAGATCATAGATAATTTCACTATAGAACAACTAAAAGAGAAATAATGACAATTAACCTTTTTCAAACACCCCAATACAGGGAACTGATACAAGAGCATATAGAAAAAACCATAGGATATCTCTTTACAAAAAATCAGGAATTTGCAGTTGCCTGTGAAATAAAACATGTTACTTTCAACCCTGAACTTCCTCCAAGTATACAAGAGACATTTCAAGAAACAGTACTTTTTATTTTAAGCGGGTATACCTATGAGAGTGCAAAACTGGAAGATGGATATTTTTCCTTTGAAGCGGGATTCGGCAGTGAAAATTTCGGATCAACCGTAACATTGCCTCTATTGGCAATAAAACAACTTTTTGTCGGAGATCATCCGATTGTCTTTAATCTTGCCCATCCTCTTGATAAAGAGAAAAGTCTCAATAAAAGTTCTATGGAAGCGCTACTTAATAATCCTGAAAATAAAAAGCTTCTTAAGAAAAAGAAGCCTTGACTCTTAACATTGTCCGGCTAAAATATAATCAACTACATTATCTACATACGCATTATGTTTATTTTCTTTGGAATAGACAATATAGAATTTTCTTGTCATTGTATATCCTCGAAGTCTTGCTTCAAAAAGTTCACCTGCAGCAACTTCATCTGCGATCGCATGTTTTGAGATGATCGTAACAACCGGTTTAGAAGGATCTTTCTTACTTTTTTTGATCGTTTGCAGAACCGCTGTTGTATTACTTACTTCACTGATCACATCGAAACTCTTACATGAAACACCAAGCTCTTCAAATACTTCACCGACAACACGTCTTGTATGCGATGTTTCCTCACGACAGATCCATCTATAGTCATACAATTCTTCTGTTTTAAGTATTTTAGGAATAGGTACATTGCTTGCAACGACAAGTTCATCTTCTAACCACTCTCTATAGATCAGATCATTATCTATCACAGGAGATTCAATAAGCCCAACATCCAATTTTCTGTCTTTAAGTTTTTGCACAATAGCATCACTTACATCAATGCTTAAATTCACGTCATTATTGATCGCTTCACTCATTGCATTAAGACACTCTCCGGGGATAACATAAGTCCCGATCGTATAAGAGGCACCCAGTCTGAATGTCATCTCTTTATTGATGATCTTAAGAATATCTTTCTCTGAAGAATTAATCTCTTTTTCCAATCTTGTTGCTATCTTATAAAGCTCTTCACCCTCACCTGTAAGCTTGATACCGTTTTTTTTACGTTCAATGATCTTACATCCAAGATATTTTTCAATAAACTTTATCTGCTGTGTTACCGCAGGCTGAGATATACCTAATTTGGCCGAGGCTTTAGAAAAACTTCTTTCTCTGGCAACAGTCAAAAAAGTTTCTAACTTCACAAAATCTTTTAACATTACTTCCCCTTATTATTTTACATACAAAAATTTAACTATTTGTATTGTAACAAATTATGCTTAACTGTTCATAAGGTTTCCTTATTAATTTTATATAATTCATTTTTCTTATACTGCTATAAAAAGCCCAAATCTTAAAATAGAAATTCATTACTCCCTGCAATCATTGCATTGAAAGATTGATATTCAAATTTTGGCAGAGCTCATCTTAATTATTTTAACGATATAATAACTACTATATAGGAGAGTAATGAACTTATGGAACAGATATTAGATGGACTTAACCCGTCACAGCGTGAAGCAGTTGAACATATTGATGGTGCAATGCTTATTCTTGCCGGCGCAGGAAGCGGGAAAACGAAAACCCTGACAGCAAGACTTGCATATCTCGTAGGTGAAGTGGGCATAGACCCTGCCAATACACTCACACTTACCTTTACCAATAAAGCTGCATCAGAAATGAGAGAGCGTGCACTCAAACTGATGCCTCAAAAAGTCTCCTACCCTCCACTTTTATGTACGTTTCATAAATTCGGGCTGTTGTTTTTGAAATTCCATATTGAAAAACTGGGACGAAGCAATACCTTTGTCATTATTGACAGTGATGACAAAAAACGCCTTTTACGTTCCATTGCCAAAGAGTTGAAGGTCGATCTTAATATTTCATTCATCGCTTCAGAGATCTCAAAATATAAAAACTCACTCCTCACACCTGAAGTGGTTATTCAGAAAGCAGAACTCCCGGACTATAAAAAAGTTGCTAAAGTTTATGAACTTTATCAAGCCAATATCGAAGAAAACAATCTTGTTGATTTTGATGATCTTCTCATGCTTACCTATAGGATACTCGATGAGAATGATGCACTGCGTAAAGAGACAAGTAACAGATACAAATATATCATGGTCGATGAGTACCAGGATACCAATGAACTCCAGTTCCGTCTGCTTGAGCATCTTTGTTGTGAACATGAAAATCTCTGTGTAGTAGGAGATGATGACCAGAGTATTTATGGATGGAGGGGTGCAAATATTCGTAATATCTTAGAGTTTGCAGATCATTTCAAAGAGACAAAAACCGTTAAACTTGAAACAAACTACCGTTCCACAGACCCTATTCTAAAAGCTGCCAATACACTGATAGAACACAACTCTACACGTTTAGGTAAAAAACTCACTTCACATAAAGGATCCGGCGAAGATGTAAAACTTCTACACTCGCTCGATGAGTCTATGGAAGCCAAAGCGATCGCACACCAGATACATGCACTTTTAGACAAAGGGGCTGACCCTGATGAGATCGCTGTGCTTTACCGTATCAATGCTCTTTCACGTTCGCTTGAAGAGGGTTTTACCAAAGAAGGACTTGCATTTAAACTTATAGGCGGTATGCGTTTCTACGAGCGTGCCGAGATCAAAGATATTATCTCCTATTTTAGAGTGTTGGCAAATCCCCATGATGATTTTTCATTGAAACGTATCATCAATAAACCAAAACGGGGGATCGGTAAAGCTTCTATAGACAAACTTGAAAAAGCAGCTTTCGATGCACATCTCTCACTCTATAGCTATATAGAACAGAGTGTAAGCGGTAAACTTCCGTTAGTGATCAGTAAAAAGGTAGCTACGGCACTTACAAAACTTGTTGAGGATATACAACTTCTGCAAGAGGAGATCAAGAACTCTCTTGGTAACTTCATTACCCTCTTTGAAGAACGCATCAAACTCAAAGATCATTATGCCGGAATGGTTGACGGTTTTGACCGCATCTTGAACATTGATGAATTTTACGGCTATTTCAGAGATGCTGTTATTAAAAATCCGGATCTTACTTTGGATGAATTCCTCAATGACATCTCTTTGCAAAGTGATCAGGATCAAATAGAAGAAAATGCCATTACCATTATGAGTATCCATGCTGCCAAGGGGTTGGAATTTGAACATCTCTTTGTCATAGGACTGGAAGAAGAGTTCTTTCCTCTTCTTGGAGAAGGATGCAATATGGAAGAAGAGCGTCGTTTAGGCTATGTTGCTATTACCAGAGCCAAGTCAGACCTCACACTCTGTTACGTTGACAGCCGTTTCTATAAAGGCCGTCGTAAGATGATTGACAAGAGTCGTTTCCTTGGTGAAGCAGGGCTGATACAGGACACAAGCCTCAAAATCACCAAATCTTCTACCTTTAAAAAAGGGGATTTGGTTAAACACAAGATCTTTGGTATCGGGCGTGTACAGGCTGCCAACAAATCAGGTAAAGAGTATAAATTACTTATTAATTTCGGGGGGAACAAGAAAGAAATTCTCAGCTCTTTTGTACAAGCCATATAATGTAGGGGTTGTCTCCTGACAACACCTTTTTCAAGCTAAATCATTTTGGTGTTGTAAGGACACAACACCCTACAGGAAGAAATTTGAACCGTTTATTTGTCGTTAACAAACCTATTTTCAGAACATCCAACGGATATATGGGTACTATCAAACGTAAGTACAATACTAAAAAAGTAGGGTTTTCCGGTACACTGGATCCTTTTGCTACAGGTTGCCTTATTGTGGCTACAGGACAATACACAAAACTTTTCCAATACCTCAACAAGACACCTAAAAGCTATAAAGCAACTCTATGGCTGGGAGCCAACTCTCCAAGTCTTGACATAGAAAAAATAGACAGTATAAAAGAGGTAGAAGCTTTTGATGAACAGATCATCAAAGATATTCTGGACTCTCTCTTAGGAGAACTCACCTACTACCCTCCAAAATTCTGTGCCAAAAAGATAAACGGAAAACGTGCCTACGAACTTGCACGTTCAGGAGAAGAAGTAGCATTAAAAACCATCACTTCTACCATCTACAATATCAAACTTCTCAATTATAATCACCCTTTTGTACACTTTGAAGCTGAAGTAAGTGAAGGTACGTATATTAGAAGTCTTGGTGCGCTTATTGCAGACAGATTAGGTATAGACGGTACACTTTCCAGCTTACACCGTATCCACGAAGGACAATTTTATTTTGACAATGAAAAAGCCATCAATCCCTTTACTCACTTAGCCATTCCTAATAATATCTATACAGGTGAAGAGAGCTATCTGGAGTTAGGGAAAAAACTTTCTATAGAATATTTTGAGAGCAAAAATAACGGTGTTTATCTTATAGAGACATCGAACTTCTTTTCTATTATCGAGATACTTGACAAAGAAGTTAAATACCGATTTAACAGAATACCAAAATTTGAGGAAAATGAATGTACAGCATCAAAGCACACGCAAAAGTAAACATCTTTTTAAAGATCACCGGTCATAAAGAAGGTTACCATACCCTCATCTCACGATTTATGAGGGTAGACGATCTTTATGATACTATAGAATTCATACCCTGTGAATGTAACAGTTTTACTATAGAGGGGTGCGATAATATACCTCTGGAATCCAACACTATCTATAAAGCCTATAAAGCACTTAATGAACATACAGGGGATCTGGACATCCTCAACTTCTTTTACAAACATAAGGTGGTCGTTACCAAACGTATACCTTCTCAGGCAGGTTTAGGCGGAGGCAGTTCAGATGCAGCTGCCTTTATGCGTCTGGTCAAAGAAGCTTGTAATCTCTTTCTCTCTACGGAAGAGCTGGCACAAATAGGCAGTAAGATCGGTGCAGACATTCCTTTCTTCATCTACAACTACTCCTCTGCCAATGTAAGCGGTTTCGGAGAGATCGTACATCCTTTTGAAGAACCTTCTTTAAAGTTGGAACTTTTCACTCCGAATACAGGATGTGATACCGCAGAGGTCTATAAAACATTTCACAAATATCTTTTAAAAAATATTGATCTAACTTCATTTTTCGGATGGGAGAGAATGGATTCAAAAACATTACTTGGTCTCATAGCTGACCCTACAGCTTTAAATGACCTCTACCCAGCTGCTCTTGCTACCTATCCTGAGTTAGAACAGTTAGATACAAAAGGATGGTTCTTTTCCGGAAGCGGAAGTACATTTTTCAAAATAAAAGAAGACTAATATCCCCTTATTTTGAAACTATTCCTATCAGAGTGTATCAACTAAATAATGCATAAAAATCGAATTGAAGCTTATGATATAATAAAATAAAACTTCAAAGGATACATCATGGTAATTATCACAACCGTCACAAAGATATTTAAAAAAGTTTTAACCATTGGGACACCTCCGGATGATGATGTACTCTACAGTAAAATAGTCAAAAGAAAAATCCCTGACAAAAGTGCGGAGGCTCTTGTGGTTGAGGATTTTAAAAATGCTATACACCATGTAAAAAGTAAAATTTTAAACCATACTCCTCCAACAGAAGAGGAAAAGGGAACTGTTGAAACAGCAGCATCCAAAGTAACTACTACTAAAAGATCTACCTCTTCCGGAAAAACAAAGACAGATAAAAAAACATCTACCAAGAATACAACTGCTGCAAAATCTAAAACAGGAACATCAGAAAAAGCTTCTGCTAAAAAAGCATCTGTAAAAAAAGACACCGGTACAAAAACCAAAACAAAGAAAAAAATAACAACTGCTAAAAGTACAGAAAACACAGCAAAAACCGCAACCAGCAAAAAAAAGAAAGCTGCCTCAACTAAAAAGCCTGCTGCAGGGAAAGCAGTAACAAAAAGTACTAAAAAAGAAGCAAAAATAGCTCTCTACACCAAAGATATCAAAAAGCATTATGGTAAAGTAGATGAATCATTTTTAACGATCATAGTCAAAAACCTCGGACCTTCTATTTACAGAAAAGATGCTGAACTTGTTTCATGTTCCGACCCCAAAGAACTTGATACGGTCAGAAGGAATTTTCTTGTGAAAAAATTAGGGTTGGAACTCACTAAAGAAGAACTTGATGCAGCGATACAAGAGGTATGTCAAGAGTTAAAAAACACACGGACAAAATACCGTGCAACTTTTTATTACAGACTTGCACAAAAGTTTAAAAAAGAATCCGTACTATCATAATAAACATAAACAGATAACTACTGAACTTCTTTGGCATTTGCTATAATCTGATCTCTGATCTGTTTTGCTGTATGTTCACTTTGAGTATCTAATTCACCCACAAGATCCGTACGGATATATACAGTCAATCTTGCCAATGCCTCAGAGAGTATATCTGCATCATGTACACTCACGACTTTATCTTCTATAACCTCTTGATTAAAGATATTCAGGAAATTCTGATACTCTTCAAGAACGGCAGGTGAAGCAAAGATCGCTAAACGATGTGTATTGAATCGTAATTTGGTAAGCATCTGTGAAGTGATATTTTTTTGTTGTACGAATTCCTCTATCGTATCTATTAGACGTTGATAAGTCTCTGTTTTGAGTTCTATAAATTTTACACTCTGCTCTTTCTCCAACTCTACAGAAGTCTGTTTATTTAAAAGCATCGCCGTGATCAAAATAGTAGCAACTGTACCCAATACAATAAGAATAATCTCTTGTGTAAAAGGCATCTTATCTGTCATATTGTATGCTAAACGCAGAAAAAAGTAGCCGCCGATAAAGACAATTCCACTCATTATCATTAATATTATATTATTTGTAAACCATTTTTTCATTATGATGCTTGTCCTTATTGGCAGTAGAATAAAACCCTGACAGGAATCTTTTCCCTGCAGGGTTACTCTCTGGAAGATTATATCCTAAATCTTAGGAGACAGCAATACTTTTAGCTTTACGGGACTCTTCCTTCTCCAATGTGATATAAAGTCTGCCATCCTCATATTTGGCATCTACTTTTTCAGTATCTATACCTTCGGGAAGCACAAAACTTCTGGAGATAAGACCAAAGTTGCTTTCACAAAGATAATAATCATCCTTCTTCACTTCGTTCTTCATTTTTCTTACCCCTTTAACGGTCAGAATATTATCTTCTATTTTTAACTCTATATCCTCTTTTTTTACCCCGGGGAGATCTATTTCAACTCTAAAGGCATCACTTCCTTTTTTTGCCAAATTGGCAAAAGGAAGATGGCTTGCAACATTGGCAAACGATTCTTTTGCAACTTCTAATCCATGTTCAATTTTTTCTTCAACGTTATGTCCGACTTCTTTTGCAGTTTTTACAATATCCATCATATCCTCCTTATTTGATCTCTATTTTTTTAGGTTTTTTGTCTTCTTCTTTAAGTTTCGGAATCACTACTTCCAGAACACCTTCTTTTGATTCAGCATGAATGTCCTCTATATTCACTTTTTCAGGCAATGTAAAACTTCTCGAGAATTTACCATAACGGCTTTCTACTTTGTAGTAATCCTCTTCTTTTACTTCCTCTTTAAGTTTTCTTTCGCCTGAGATCGTTAAGATATTATCTTCCGTTGTGATCTCAATATCCTCTTTTTTGATTCCGGGAAGATCAAGTTCTATATAGTATGCATCCTCTCCTTCACGTGTATTAACAGCAGGAAGGAATGATGCAATCACACTCTCATCTCTACTTAGATCCAAATTATTCATAATTGAGTTGAGAACTTCGAATCCTCTCTTTACATCACTCAATCCACTATACGGGTTATATTTTGTTACTAACATTTTTCATCCTTTATTCTGTTTTATTTATATTATAATGATCCCAATACATATTTATATGCTACTTTAGTTGCATTTTTATTTTGTCTTGCCGGAGAAGACTTTCTCTTTAAACTCTTTAAGTTTCTCTTTTAATCCGTCAAAAAGTTTCTCAGCTTTATTTCCACCCTCTACCTCTTTTTTCACCTCACTGATCTTCTCATGCAGGATTTTATAAGTCGTTTCACTTTTACTGACGTACCCGAGAGATTCAGCTGTGTCAAGACTGTCACTTGCGGCATCAAGATACATAATCGCTCTTTTTTTATCTTCTTTTGCTGTATCAGAGGCTGCTGCAATAAGGTCTGTTGCTTTAAGCAGCGGAATAGGAATAACCTGTGTTACTTCCGTGAATGTACTCAGCGCTATTTTAAGAACTTCTTTTGCTTTTTCTAACTCATTACTCTGTATATATTTTGCTGCGAGTTTCAATGCATCCGGATAAGAGACCAAAGGTAAACTTACTACCGTCACATCAATTTCACTTTGTAGCGGAAGCAACAGTGATCTTGCTTCTTGAACTTTTCCTTTATCCAATAATTCTTTTACACTTTTAAGTGCTGTTTTTACATCTTTGCGTGTACCTATAAATTCATTGGCTTTGATAATATTATCAATGACCAAATATTTTGGTGCATCTTTTGCAGAAAGAATAATTTCTAACTTTCCAAGCGCTTTTTCAAGTTTTTGTGTCGCTTCTTTCTCATCTTTTTTCTCTAAAGCAACCAATGCTTCATGAGCATACTTTAAAGAGTCTATTGCCTCTTGTACCAATTTGGTTTGATTCTTTTTTGCATTGTTTTTTGCATTATTGACTGCAATGGTATTTACCTCTTTGACTGTAGCATTTTTAGCTGCTTTTTGATTCGCATACATATTTCCTGTAAACAAAAGTGATGCTGTAATGGTTGAAAGAATGATCTTTTTCATACCTGACTCCTTAATATTTATTTTTATAAAGAGATTGTATGAAGGTAGGTAAAATGAAGATTGCTACTTTAGTAGCATTTTTAAAATTTAAATAAGTTTGATCTTCTCCAGCAGTTTATTGGCATCGAGGATCTGAAGTTTTTTATTTTTTTCATCAATGATCCCATCTGCTTTCAACGCTTTGAGATGTCTCTCCACCACATGACGGACCGTACCTATGAGATTGGCTATCTCAGTATGTGAGAGTCCGTGTATAAGGTTATATTTCATTACATTGGACGGATCAAGATTTTGTAACAGAAGTTTAATAAGTCTCTCTGAGGTACTATATAAGGAAATGTCTGTGGCAGTCTCTTCCATATTTCGCATCTGTTTGGCAAGGTAGGGGAAAAACTTTTTATTGAATTCCGGATTGGTATAGATAAGCTCTCTGACTTTTTCTATAGGGAGTTCAATCACTTCTGTATCTTCAAGTGCTTCATACATCACATCATGCGGCTCCCCGTCAAGCAGAATGATCGTATCGAACATATCTCCCTCCCTTAAGATAAAGATGGTTTGCTCCTTGGCATTTTTCAAATTGAGTTGATAATTTTTTATCCTTCCTTTTGTAATAATATAAAAATTGTGCATTAACTCATCATTACAAAAAAGAGCATCCCCTTTATGAAATGTCTTACGATTGCTATATGGGGTTATCTCAGTTTGTATATTTTGTGTAATTAACTCAAATGGCTGCATAGTGATGATCCCGATTTTTCATTTATTGTACCTCATTCCACCCAAAGAGTTTAAATAGATACCCGAATTCCCTATCCAGCGGTGCATTTATACAAATCTTTTTGGGAATCACAGGATGATTAAAAATCATCCTGTTGGCATGTAACAGCAACCTATGCACATCGAACTTCTCTCTGAAAAGTTTATTATGTTCACCTCTTCCATGTTTTGTATCTCCAACGATAGGATGGAAAATATGCTTCATATGGCGTCTCAATTGGTGTTTTCTTCCACTTTTTGGCATTAACCTGACCAACGAGTATCTTGCGGCAAGATACCGGCTTACGGGATATGGCAACTCCACTGTTGCCAGAGATTCATAACAGGTCATGGCATCCTGTGGCTCTTTAGTGATCCCCTTGGCTTTTTGTTCTTTGGTATCCAGCATCTGTTTTAAAGGGTAGTCTATGCACTCCTTAACTTTTGTGTATCCTCTCACAACAGCCAAATACTCTTTTTGTACTTCTCCGTTACGAAAACTCAGAGAAAGCTTTTGTGCCACCTCTGCATTCAGAGCAAAAAGAAGTACCCCCGATGTCGGTTTATCCAACCGATGTACAGGATAGACATATCTTCCTATCTGATCACGTACCTCCTGCAGTGCAAATCTTGTTTCATGTTTATCTATAGGGGACTTATGCACAAGAAGTCCTGAGGGTTTATTGACAGCTACTAAATATTCATCTTGATATAAAATCTCCAACATCTACACAAAGCCTTTTTTTAATGCTATAATTCTACCAAAAAAAGGACTTCTACTTGGCTATAAATATCGTTGCCCAAAATAAAAAAGCCAGACATGATTATGAAATACTTGAAAAGTTCGAAGCAGGGATCGTACTGCAAGGCAGTGAGGTTAAAGCACTTCGTGCCAAACGTGCGAATCTTTCTGATGCCTTTTGCCGTTTCATTCAAGGTGAACTGTACCTTATGAATGCACACATTGCACACCTGGAGACAACAAACAAACATTACAGCAGAGATACACGTACACCAAGGAAACTGCTGCTTCATAAAAAAGAGCTTGAAAAACTCTATGCAAAAGTACACAAAGATGGACTAACCATTGTACCGTTGATGCTCTACTTTAATGAACGTAACTTTGCCAAAGTAAGCATTGCCATAGCAAAAGGTAAAAAACTGTATGACAAACGTGCCGATATGAAAGCTAAAACACTTGATAGAGAAGCACACCAGGCTATGAAGAACAGGTCTTATTAGTTTTGTTCTCTTTTGCGTTGTAATTTCTCTCTTACAGAAACATAGGTTTTTCTCTTTCTCTGCAAACGTAATTTACGTTTTTTTAAAAGTTTAGTATGACTGTTTTGGCGAAGAAACCTTACTTCTTGTAAACGCTTCCAAGAAGAGACTCTTTTATACCCTATAAAAGCATAGATACTCTTTTTGATCTTGTATGCCAAGTATTTAAAAAAACGTTTTACCGGTATATGAAATACCTTTTCCAGATAACGTTCAGACCATTCAAATAATCCTATAAAAAAAGCATAGACTTTCACTAAATATTGTTTGAAAAAAGGTATCTTTTCCATCCATTCAAGCAACCACGAGAAGATCAGTATCTCTACAACAGGAGCGATCCAGCTTCCCCAAAGGTAGTCTGTAAAAAAATAGACAATGGCTGTACCGAATTTAAGTACGATTGCTAAAATAAAACTCCAGAATTTAGCTACAAAAACTTTCATGGCAAGCATTCCGCCAACGAACTTCCCAACAAAACTCAATGAACCAAGAAAAGCAATACCTGCAATGATTTGTTTGATAATAGGAAAATCTTTAAAATTCTCTTTTACATAGACAATCAGACGTTTGATATCATCATTTATGTGGTCTAAAAAATGTATCTTCAGATTATGATTGATCACTTTTTCTATCAGATAACGTTTTCCCAGCCCTGTAGCAGAGAGCATTGCTATCTTTTTCATAAATAAGGAGAGAATGAATTTCCCTTTTACAAGAAAAAAAGCAGTGAGAATTTCTATCAAATATTTTTTGGCAAAAAAGAGCACCCGGATAAAAAGTGCTATGAGAAAAGTACGACTCTCTTCTAATCCAAACAGTAAAATAAGTAAAGAGACAACAGGCACTGTGATCCACACTGCCTTTTTGTTTAAAAGCCTATTCATCTATCTGTCCAAAGACTCTTTAAGGTTTCTGTAATGTTTTTTCAATCTTTTCATTAGAGGACTTTCCTCTTTGAAATATCTCTCTTTTATCCTGTTCTTCAATCGCTTTAAAATCTCTTTGAGCTTTTTAAGACGTACCATAGTATCTTTATATATCTGAAGTGATTTAAGCCAATCGATCCCCTGCATGATATACTCATATATCCATTTGAACCAGCCAAACTGCATCAGTTTATCTTCTGTCACTCTAAAAAGCCAAAAAGTAAATGCTGCTATAGGTATCTTTGTTAAATAAAGAGATAACCCCAACAAGATATGCCCGCTTAAAAACAACATCCCTGCATAGATTCCAAATGTCTCTACAACTGCAAGCAACGCAACAAAAAGAACAAGGATCACAAAAGGATTTACCTTTTGTAATTTCAATTCTATTTTTTGAAGTACTTTAAGTGAATGTACTGCATCATAAATAGGCTTGGCGATCCCTTCCCAGATCAACTCTTCAAAAATAATATAAATAAGTACAAGCAGAAGCTGTAAAAGGGAGATGATCCTATTTTTAATCTTTAATACCATAGTAAGTTATCCTTGATAATTTTGAAAAAACATTATATCGAAAATAGATAGTAAAATTGTCAAATAGTTATTTCATTTTAGTTTGTATTTAGAAAGTAAAGATTTTTTTTTGATTTATTGTAGATTTTTAAAAATAGATTATTTCGTTTGAGTTTGCTTTAGATTTGAAGGTTGTATTGAAGGAGCTTACGTTCAGTAAATGACTGAAATGCTCCTTCAAAGATGAAGTAAAATCGAACGAAAAAACTATTTTCTACGGAGTTCTTTGATACGTGCAGCCTTACCTTTAAGTTCTCTAAGATAGAACAACTTAGCACGTCTGACTCTACCTTTTCTAAGTACTTCAATACTTTCGATGCTGTCAGAGTAAAGTGGGAAGATTCTTTCAACACCAACAGAGTTGGCACCGATCTTTCTTACCATAAAAGTACGTCCTGTTCCTTGACCTCTAATCGCGATACAAAGACCTTCATAGTTCTGTACTCTTGTTTTTTCACCCTCTTTAATTCTTACGGCTACTTTTAAAGTATCCCCGGCTCTAAATTCAGGAACATTTCTGTTTTCTAATTGTGCTTGCTCAAAGCTTTCTATGTATTTATTTCTCATGTGTTATACCTTTTTTGTATAAGTCTGGGCGGAAATACTTCGTTTTGCACAAAGCAAGCCCTCTTTTTAAGTCCGTGATTTTACTATGATTACCCTTTAAAAACTCTGAAACGACTTCATTGTTTTCATAATTTGCAGGTTTTGTAAATGAAGGAGCTTCCAAAAGTGCTTCTTCAAAACTCTCTACACTTAAAGAATCACTGTTTCCAAGTACCCCGTCCACATTTCTGCTAACCGCATCACAAACTACCATACTTGCCAGTTCTCCGCCGGTCAGAATGAAGTCCCCTATAGAGAAAAGTTCATCTGCTTTGGCTTCTATCACTCTCTCATCTATCCCTTCATAACGTCCCGATACAAAAACGATATGCTCTTTCTGCGCTAAACGCTTTGCATCATTTTGTGTAAACCTTTTTGCAACCGGTGTAAGAAAAACAATGTGGGCTTTGGAAGAGGCTTTTTTGATTGTATCTAAAGTATCCATAAGAGGCTGCGGTGTCATCAGCATCCCTGCACCTCCGCCTACTATCGGTGCATCTACACGGTTGTGTTTATCTTTTGTGAAATCACGGGGATTGTAAAAATCAACAGAGATCTTCTTATCATCGATCGCACGTTTTAAGATACTTTCTGAAAAATAGCCTTGAATAAGGTTAGGAAAAAGAGTTACAAAAGAAAAACGCATCATGAAGCTTCCAAAACATCTTTTGCATCTTTGACATAAACAATTTTTATTTCTGTATCTGCTTTGGTCACATAACGCTCTATATAGGGAAGAAGAAACTGTTTTGGCAATCCTGCTTCTACCAATGCCGCATCTGTTTTAATAGCAAGATAATCCGTATCAAGCATACGCTGAATATCTTCTATGACACCCAAAGTCTCATCATCCTGCTTCACGATACAACCGATAATATCAAACCAGAAATGCTCTCCTTCTTGAAGATCACAGTTCGCTTTGGTCTGCTCCATATCGGCAAAGATCTTTGCATTGGTCAACTTCTTTGCCGCATCAATACTCTCATACCCTTGAAAACGGATCGTACCGCGTTTAAAATTTATATCGGAAATTGTAAGATCACCACGGTTACTCTTATAGGTATACCCTATTTTGAATTGTTCCGGAAAGTCAGTATGAAGGTGGAATTTAAGATCGCCCCAGAGTCCAATCGTTCGCCCGATCTGAGCGATAAAAAATTGTTCTTGAGACATTGGAGTTAGGCTGCAGGCTTTACATTGACACGGTAATTCTTACCGCCTTTTGCCTTACAGCCTGAAATGACTGTTTTAATGGAATTTATCATGCGTCCCTGTTTACCGATGAGTTTACCGATATCTTCGCTATTTGCAAAAATAGTGATCTCATCAAAGTTCTCATCCATCTCGGTGATCTCAATAGAGATATCTTCAGGATGTTCTACTAAAAGTTTAGTATAGGAACTTAGGAATGCATCTACCATCTAGAATTATTTACCTGCCAATCTTTTAACAGTTGGGCTCATTTGTGCACCAACACTTAACCAATAGTTCAATCTCTCTTCATCTAAAGTAAGATCTTTGTTCGCAGATACAGGATTGTAGTGTCCGATTGCTTCGATCCAACCACCGTCTCTTCTTTTTCTGCTGTCTGTTACTACGATTCTGTAAAACGGCTTCTTTTTTCTACCCATTCTTGTCATTCTGATCATTGTCATATTATATCCTTTGTTTTTATCTGTTTTTCAATTGCTTTTGATGTCTCTCCCGAGGTAAAGAGCGACATACTCGAAACAAGTCCTGACAACTGCTTTTTAATGACTAAAGCACTCATCAAAACTTCATAAATTCATTTGGAACGCGATTTTACCATAATAGATATAAAAATTTTATTAAAGATAAAGCGGTTTATCGCGGCATCCCCGGAAAACCACCGCCGCCTTGCATCTGCTGCATCATCTTTTGCATCTCTTTCATACCGCCCTTGCCTGACATTTTCTTTGCCATCTTAGCAGCATTTTTAAACTGCTTCAATACACGGTTGACTTGCATCTGCTCCAGCCCTGCACCGGCTGCCAAACGTCTTTTACGCGTATTGTTAAGCAAGTCAGGGTTTTCTCTCTCTTTGGGAGTCATGGAAGAGACCATCGCTTTGATCATTTTGATCTCATCTGAATTTTCCAGATCCATATCTCCGATCTGTTTCGCCATGTTTCCCATACCCGGGATCATCCCCATGATCGATTTCATAGAACCCAGTTTCTTCATCTGTTCCATTTGATCAAGGAAGTCGTTAAAGTTGAACTGACCCTTTTTGATCTTCTGGGTCATTCTTTTTGCCTCTTTTGGGTCAATGGCAGCTGCCGCTTTCTCGGCAAGAGACTCTACATCCCCCGCACCCATCAGACGGCTTACGATACGGTCTGAGATGAACTGCTCAAGGTCAGGCATCTTCTCACCTGCACCGATGAAACGAAGCGGTACGCCCACTTGTTGTGTAAGCCCAAGTGCAACACCACCCTTGGAGTCACCGTCAAATTTTGTAAGGATCACACCGGTGATACCGATTTTCTCTTTAAAGGTTTGTGCTGTTCTTACAGCATCCTGTCCTGTCATGGCATCTGCCACGTAGAAAAGTTCATCAGGGTTGGCTGCTTTTTTTACTTCAACCAACTCATCCATCAACTCATCATCAATCGCCAAACGACCTGCAGTATCTATCAGCACTACATCATAAAGCTCTTTTTGGGCCTTTTCAAGCCCCTTTTTCACGATCTGTGTCGGTGTAGCATTTTCATCTGCTACTAACTCAACCTCTATCTGTGAAGTGATCTGTCTAAGCTGTTCCACTGCTGCAAGTCTCTGAAGGTCGGCTGCGATGACCAGTACTTTTTTCTTTTTCTGTTCCTTCAGGAAGTATGCCAACTTACCTGTAGTAGTTGTTTTACCCGACCCCTGAAGACCGATCATCAGTACCACAGTCGGCGGTTTGGATGCAAATGTAAAGCCTTTTGGTGCACCTTCTATAGTAAGTATATCTGTCAGTTTATTTTGCAGTGCAAGGAGGAAGTTGTCTTTCCCTACACCGTTCTTCTTGGTCTCCAACTCAACCGTTGAGATAAGATCTTTAACGACTTTATGGTGTACATCTGCTTTAAGAAGTGATTTTTTAAGTTCTGTTGTTGCTTTTTTTAGTGCTTTGTCATCATCATGGAAACGGATCTTCCCTATGGCATTCTTAAAACTGTCAGTTAAAGTATCAAACATTTTTTACCTTGTATATCGTATTAAATTAATGCGATTTTATCCTATTTGGACTTAAAACCTATCTTTTAAAAACTCAGACCGAAGCCAAAGTTAAATCCGTCAAAATTATCTCCTCGTACCATATTGATATCCAGTGTCACCTCTTTGATCCACTCTTTTTCTATAGGACTTGCCAAGTGAAAGGTCGTACCCAGCACAAAAAAGTTATCACACCCCAATACATCATCCATATCTCCTGCCAAAAATATCTCAGAAGCATAGAACTCAAGCTTCAACGGAAGATCATAGATCTTTGTTAGCTCAGGTGTGATCACACCTGCTTTGAGTTTGCTTATCACTGAAGTCGTATCTGAGATTGTTGCATAGGGAGCATCTACATTGGTCTGAAAGTGTCTTACTCCTGCTCTAAAATAAGGCTGGTATTTGTTAATGGTCGGATGATACCCTATGGAAGTAGAGAGTTCGTAGGTATGGTGTGTCTGATTGCTATTGAGTATATCGTCTATAGCTTTATCATCAGGATTACTCCCCTCCAATGCTTTAGCGGTTTTAAAATCACTGTTGACCTTAGAGTAAATGTAGGCTGCTCCTACCATCATATCGGTATTTGGAAATACATTCATACGAATACCCCCACCCACTTTCAGTGCATAGGTCGTCATTTTTTCCGTATCCAATATTCCTCGGCCAAAATCGATCTGCTCCTCTTCGTATTTACTGAATCCTATGCTCCCGTTCGCATAGAAGTTGTAAAAATCACTATCACTCTTGAACTGATAGATAAACGGAACAAAATGGGTATCGAGTGTTGTCTCGGAGTCATCAAAAGTATAGTGCCCGGAACTGATAATATCTTCTGATGTAAAAAAGAGTATCGTATTGACCCCCTGGGTATATTTATCTGCCAGATCACTCTTAAAATCAGCACTGACTGTAGAGATCAAAAACATGGATAAAAAAAATGGTAATAGAATGGATAATCTCATATTTTCTCCTTATTCTAAACTTATTTATATCTGGCTACATCTTTAGGCTCTTTTGCATTAAATTCATAATCCAGTATCTTCATTTTAGATGAATGCAACAATACTCTCTTTGACTGTGTCCGGCTTCCGTACTGCTCATCTCCGATAATAGGATGTCCGACATGTGCAAGATGTACACGTATCTGATGGGTTCTTCCTGTTGTGATCTCAATATGTACTTTTGATTTCTTCCCCTGTATCTCTTCAGGTTTTACCAAAGTATGTGCCTTTTTACCACGTACAGGGTCAATGACAGAAAATGCTTTTCCTTTTTTAATAGTAAAGATAGGTTCATCGATCTCAATATTCTCATAGATCACCCCGTCAACCCATGCTACATAATGTTTCTCAACTCTTCGGTTTTTGAACTCTTTGATCGCCTTGTCAATGAATACTCTGTTCTTCCCCAACAATAATACCCCTGAAGTATCACGATCGAGTCTATGTAATAACTCTGCACCCTCAATGGCATCCTGGATCTCATAACTGTCTACCTGTGCCGGTTTATTGATAGCGATGATATCTTCATCCTGATAGAGTATCTCTATATCATCAGGGTACTCGATACGGAAATTCATCTCCGTATTGATCTCCGCTCTTGCGATCTTCACTTTTTTATCTTCTACATAAACAAGCCCTCTGTCTATAAGCTCTTTTGCTTTTTTGTTTGAGATACCTTTTTGTTCTGCCAATACTTTATATGCTTTATCTGTAGCCATTCTTTTCTATCCAATCATTAAATTTATCACTCAGTGGAAACTCCACTATTTTTATTTTACTGTTTTGTCCCGTTTTAAAAATTATATCACTTTTGGGGACTTTAAAACTTTTTGAGAGAAATTTTACCAACTCTTTGTTGGCTGCACCCTCTACTGCCGGTGCTTTGATACGTATCTTTATAGCATCCTCACCATAAATTTCACAAAACTCATTTTTACTTGCAGCCGGTTGTGCTTTGATCCGTATACTGACTCTGTCACCCTTAATGCTATAAAACATCTTTCAGACTCTCTATGATAGGTGTAATATCACTTTTATACTTGATCTTTGCCGGTTTTAACTGGGCATGTTGCAAAAGCCTTCGTGAAAGATTTGAAGCTTCTACAACTGCAATACCCTCTACTGCTTCAAAAATATCTTTTTGGTTGAAGTAGTGTGGTCCGGAGATGATCTTACATCCGAACTGTGCTGCTTCTGCTGCATTATGCCCACCGATCGGTTCAAATGCACCTCCCAAAATGACGATGTCTGAGATGGCATAAAGATTCACCAATTCTCCCAAAGCATCCAGGAGAACAATATCATTCTGTATCTTCTCATTTTGGGAATATCTCTGCCAAGTCAGCCCTTCTTTCTTTGCAAAGATTTCAACTCTGCCTGCTACTTTGTCAAATCGTTCAGGATGACGCGGTACGACTATCAGTTTTGCTTCACTCTCCTGCTTTTTAAAATCAGAAAAAGCTTTAAGGATTAATGCTTCTTCCCCCTCATGTGTACTTGCAGCACACACAAGCAAACCTGATGGTTTTACCCATTCTCTTGAAACCGAAGGGAGTTGCGAAAGTTTAATATTGCCTGTTACTACAACATTTTTTGCTCCCAAGGACTCCAGACGCTCTTTATCTGACACTGTCTGGGCATAAACTTCATTTATCTGCCTGAATATCTGCCTGTAAAGCCATCCCATTTTTTGATATTTAGGAAAAGAGCGATCGCTCATACGTGCATTGATAAGCAGTGTTTTCGCCCCTCTTTTTTTAGCCAAGGCAAAAAGCAGATACCAAAACTCTGCCTCCATCACCACTAGTGCCTTTTGCGGCTTAAGCCAGGGGAAAAGCA
>Ga0256828_1000191_pt1 | contig 41430 bp, 33 predicted proteins | sample CV88metaG_FD_185993 | JGI IMG/M metagenome (GOLD analysis project Ga0256828, IMG submission 185993) | Hydrothermal vent microbial communities from East Pacific Rise, Pacific Ocean - CV88 | ecosystem: Environmental > Aquatic > Marine > Hydrothermal vents | place: Pacific Ocean: East Pacific Rise...
ACTTTATATCTAACAACAAAGAACTTGCAGAAAAGATGAATAGCGTAAATAAAAAAATACTAATATTAGCAAAAGAGTATATAGGTAAAATGTTTAAAGGAGAAGTAGATATAACTCATGCAGTATATTTAAAAATGTTTCATATACTATTAGCAAACAACAAGATACAGATAGAAGAACAAGATATAATAATGCTTGATGAGTGTGGAGATCTTAATCCTGTAACACTAGAAATATTCAAATTGTTAAAAGCAAATAAAAAGATAATGGTAGGTGACATTAGTCAAACAATCTACTCATTTAATGGCACAATAAACGGTTTTGAAGAAATGAGAAATGAAGGAATATTATTAGAATTAACACAATCATTTAGATGTTCAAAAGATATAGCAAAACGAGTAGAAAAATTCATGCAAGTGCACTATGATGAGAATTTTAAATTCTCAGGAGTAGAACCAGATAAAGAACAAGAAAAAACAGTTGCATATATATCAAGAACAAACTCATCTATGATTGGTTCTATGATTGAATTAATGAAGACCGGAGAAAAGTTCAATCTAGCAAGACAACCACAATCAATTTTTGAACTTATTCTAATTTTATTATACCTAAAGCCAGGTGGAGAAATTAGACAAAAGCAATGGAAACATTTACAAGAAGATGTTGATTTGTGGAATATTGATGAATCGCTACAAAATGAATATAAGACATATATGTCATACATAGCATCAAAATATAATGATGATATAGATTTAAAGTCAGCATTAACAATAATAGGTACATATTCAAGAGAAGAAATATTTAAAGCATATGCTTACTCAAAGCAATGCAAAGAAGACAAAACAAAACACAAAATAACATTAACAACAAGCCATTCAAGTAAAGGATTAGAATTTTATAAAGTATATATTCATGATGATCTAAATAAAACAATAGAAAAAATATTAGAAAAAGAACATGATAATAGAACAGAGACTGAACTAGAAGAAATTAGATTGTACTATGTAGCATGTACTAGAGCAAGTCATGTTTTAATTAACGCAAAAATGCTAGATTATAAAATAAACAAAAAGGATAATAGATGGATATAAATAAATTCTTAAATATAAGTGGTGCTATTATTATAGCTTTAAGTATATCATTGTTTTTAGCAGTACCTTGGCTATTTATAATCGGAGTAATAGCTTATTTTGCAATAGAAGATATTAGAAAATAAAATAAAAGGACAAAAAAATGATTGATTATACAGTAATAAAAATAGCAGTAATAGATAGTGTTATTTCAGATAAGTTCTATAAACTACTAGTAGAAACAACACCAATAATGATTGAAAAAGATGGTACAGCAGCACAATACAATTTAAGTCATTTACTCGATCAAATGGATGATACATATGATGAGTATGAAGATTTAAAAAAATTATTAAAACAAAATATATATTACATAGAGGTACAATAAAATGAATACAGATACTCATATGAAATTAATGCTAAATACTGTTTTATATTACTTTGAATCATGTAAAAATGACTTCAAAGACGATAAAAAGAAAACAAATAAAATATACAAATATATATGGGAAATAAAAAGATTTAACAATCTAAACAAATTAACACAAAAACAATCTGATATAATAATATCTATTGGTTCTGATGATTTTGTAAAAAAAGAGATGGAAATTCAAGTATCATATTATGTATATGCTTTAGAGATATTAAAACTTTTAAATGAAGATTCATATGATATAGCTAAAAAATTATGTACAAATAAGAAAAAGCTATCAATTGGACCTCTACCAGAGTTTGCTATAGAAATGATAGTAATTAAGAAAAAAGAACCAAAAAAATATAATAAATATAAAACATTATTTGACGATTCTATTGAGGCAGCAAGACGATTTTATAATTATTCTAAAAAAAGAATATATGAACTAGAAAAATAAGGTACTAAAATGAAGACAAATGGATATATAGCACTAAATAAAGATTTAGCTAAATTATTACCAAACAAAACAATGATAAGGGTAATAATTAAAGATGTAAAAATTCTTGATTGCGATAAAGTTTTGGGTATCATTAGCTATCTTGATTTAGAACAAGGTAAAAATAATCAATTTAATGGGCAAGTAAAACATGAAGATTTTATAAAACAATATGCTAAATATCAAGTTGGGGATATTCTTTGGATAAAAGAACCTGCAGAAGTTATAGATAGTTATTTTAACTATAGAGAAATAGTATATAAATTTACTACAGAAAAAAAAGAAAGAATAATAGATACTCCAGAACAATATCGAGGAAAAAAAATCCCAAAATGGTTAGAGTATTGGCAAGAAATACCAAACGGATGCATAAAAGAAATGGCACGATACTTTATAAAAATAACAAGTATTAAAATTGAGAAATTACAAGACATAAAGCCAATAGATATTTATAAAGAGTTCGGAGTAGACAGAAATAACTATATACAGTATATTGATGGTTACGAGTGGGCACAAAATGATTTTACGAATCTTTGGAACTCAACAGCTCCAAAAGACTACAACTGGGAAGATAACCCGTATGTATTTGTTTACGAATGGGAGTATGTAAAATGAGTCTAACAAAAGTTGAAAAAGAGTACACAAAGGCATTTGATGAGTGGGCAGAAGTTAAGAAAGAAGTAGTTTTGCTTAAAACAAGACTAGAAGCGATACGATACACACTTAGAAGAGTTAATATTGATGGTGTTGAATTTGATGCGTTTAGAGAACTTATAGCCAAAATGCAAGATGATATATACACAGCTGAAAAGTTATTAAGTAAAAAAGAGAGGCTTTTACAAATAACTATTGATAATTTAAAAACTTGGGTATAAATAATAAAAGATAAAATATAGAACCAAAAAAAAATATCCTTTCTGGTTCTATTGTATCCTATCCAAACAGTTCTGCCGGATAAAATGTACCAATCTCTACTGGCGGTATACCGTTTATAAATTCAAATCCGCTACCACTTAAATGTTGTCCAAAGGCTTTATATATCAAACTGCTATCAAATATAGTTTCAGGATGTTCTTCAAGGAAGCGTTGCATTAATAATGCAAAGAATATACCTGATGGATTTGCTTTTAGTGTGGCTAAAATTACTTTTTGTATCCTTGTCCAGAATGCAGGGAATAATAAAATACCATAATCACTCAACACTTTCATTTCTTTAGGCATATTAATTTTATAATCAACAAAAGACTCTAATGCTACCTGTATAGCTTCTTTTTTAGATTTACCTTGAGATATTAAAGTATCAAGTAACATTTTTCTAGATATTATATCTACTGTTTGCATTGTAGAAGAACCAAATCTAACTAAAGCACTATCAGGTGTAGCTAAAAACTCAGATATATATTTAGCTATATCTTCTTTCTTGTTAGTCTTTATTCTTTTGCCAGCGTCCTCTAATCCTTCACCAAAAGTTTCAAGCATTTTAAAGTTTTTAGCACTTTTACCAGCAAACGCAATAATATTCTCAACATTAAGATAATCAGGTCCACTTTGAGCTAACGTCTTAATAGCTTTAGCTAGTGCAGTTTTCTTACCATTTTCTTTCTTTAAAAACTTATTTAGTAGGTTCTCTATATCATTTTGTAATCCAGAAATAACAGATTCATCTTTATTCATAACCTCTATCGATAGAGAACCAAACATTCCTTCTTGCAACATCATTCCATATGAGTGTTTAGCTATCTTATCTTTTACTATTTTTAATTGCTTATCTACATCTTTACCTTCATATTTAGCAACTTCAAGTTCAAGCTGTTTTAGTCTTAATTTTTCAAACTTTTTAAGTTCAATTATATTATCTTGAAACTTTTTAGGCATATCTTGTATAGGCATACCATATGCTAACAATATAGCTGTATTTGATGTTACATCACCAATTAGCTTAGGAATATTAGTTACAGCCCAATGTATCTTAGTAAGCTTAACCATTTGTCTAATTGCATATGCTGATTTTCTAAGAACAGCGTTATGTTCGAATAATACTGGATCCTCATATCCTAATGCTATATCTGAAAAATCTTTTCTAACCAAATCAACATGCTCATTGAATTGACCTATTCTTGATACTTTTGGTCTAACTTCATAGTATGTACCAATAAGTTCATTATCCTCAAGTATCTCTTTAGGTATAGAGCCTTTAGGTAATGACAACAACAATGGTCTATCTTCTACTTTCATCTTTTTAAGTGATTTATCAAATTCACTAACATCAACTTCTGTATCAATATATTTAGTCATAGTTTCACTAATCATTAAATCTCTTACAGCTTGAGTATCTTCTATTTCCATAAGCCTACCATATGCTCTATACAGAGCATCTCCAATACTAGTACTCAATCCTAACTCTTCTTTTTGTTCTTTTGTTAATACAATCTTTTCGAACTTACCTTTATTTGTTTTTAGTGATACAGAATTTTTAGCATTAGGTATAATCTTATTTGTAGGTACAATTATGTCATGTTGCAAATAGTTAATTGTGGTTCCTGCTCCATCTTGTACAGTTTCGTCTCGTCTATCTCTATATACAACACCATATTGCTTAGATTCAGGCTTAATTAAGATCTTCCAACCAGATTCTTTATTATATACACTATTTAGCAAGTCTTTTTTATTTACAACTCTAAATTCTTTAGGAACTTCATAGTGTTCATATATAAGATTATCTTTCTCTAGCATTTGATCTTTTGTCATACCATAAACACTATCATGTATACTTTTGATACCAGTTGAAGCATCAAATATAGTTGTAGCCAATTTAGGATTATTTTTTAATAGATTAAATGCATTTTCGTATCCAGTTTTATTTATGTTTTCATTAGCACTAGTTTGGTTCTCTTTAATTGTGTATAGAGCCAATAAAGAACCGAATAAATCTTTTTCTTCTTGATCATTATATTTTAATTGATCAAGATTATAAGCTACACCATCTTGTGGTTCTTTGTTGCCTGATAAAAACTCACTAATACGCTTAATTGATCTTCTATTATATTGTGATATTTTATCTTCATATTCTTTTATAAGTGTATTTATATCACTATCTACATTATTACTATTTATTAGCTTACTTAATACATTATTCTTTATAAGATAAAATACAGGTGCTTGCACAAATGTATAATATATATCTTTTTGATCTTCTTTACTTATTTTTGATAATAACTTATTCATTTTAGCAATAGCAGTATCTTCGAACTGCTTTCTTTCAGATGCAGCATTAATTGTAGCTGTTATAGCTTTGTTTAAATCTTCATAATTCTTAAATCTACCCCAAGGATCAAGATATCCTTTAATACTAGATATCCAAGATGAAGATTCCCAATATTTAGTAGCTCTATCATATTGCATTTTATATATATCAAAATTCTGATACATAAATTCATGAGCTTGTTTTGCTTTATTGCTAATAAAAGGCTCTGCAGTATTTTCGTATATATTGCCTATACCATTACTAATATTCTTATTTAATGCAAACAATGATTCATCTATTATCGAATAATTACTTACTGTATAATTTTTCTTTTTGTATTTATAATACATTTGTTCATTCAATGTTTGTGTAGCTAATTTTTTAGGCCTCTTTGGTTCTGTATAATCAGTATTTTCTTCTCCATACTCTTCATCTTCATATTGGTTCTTTATACTTTCAGAACCAGATGTGTTATCACTTCTATTACCTAAATCTTTATTCTCTAAAAAAGCATCAGTAATCAAGTTTTTTAACTCTTCTTTATCTCTCTTTGCTAAATTGTTAAACAAGTCTTTAACCCACTTGCTAAACTTTTTCCACCAACCATAAGCTTTACCTTTTTGTTCAACTACTTGTTCACCTATAGCTTGAACTAACGCTTCTTCAGAACCCCACTTTTTAATAGCTTCTTTTACTAATGTATTTTCTCTGAACATAGCTATATAATGGTGAGCATACTCATGCGGTAATGTATCTGTACTGGTTAATATACCATTAACTAATACTGTTTTATTAACTATATCTGCTTGACCTTTAATATTATCACCTATACTATCAACATATTCAAGATTAATATCAGGATATATTTTCTTTAATATCTTATCAAGTTCATTGTTTAATTTTTTATCAAAGTTCTTGTTTTTATTATTTTTGAACAATTCATTCTTATATTGATCTCTCATCTTTTTAGATAGTCTTGATGTAATTTTAGCAAGAGCTTCAACATCACTTTTTGCATCATGAGCTGATTCACTATTTATACCAAGCATATTAGCAACATATTGTTGATTTCTCTCTTTTGTTTTGATTATAGAACCATCTGGTTTATTGTATGTCTTAGGTTTATCTTTTGATCTTCTAAGAGTATAATTAGCCAACAATCTTGGATCCATAACATTAAAATTATCACTCAATAGTTTATCTACACCATCATATGAAGATAATATATTAAAATCAGACTTAAATCCATTATATGCTAACAATGGTATCTTTTTGTCTTCAGTTAAAGAACCAAGTTTTACAATAAGCTCATTTGAAATTGCATTATGATCATAATCTTTACCGTCAAATATACCATCGACATTATATTCTTTATATTTTTCTCTGTTTAATATCTCTTTATATGAATCAGCATTTGATGGCTTATAAGACATCTCAATTGGTTCTCCAATTTTTTCTAATCTACCAGTTCTCTTGTTTAACTTATATTTTTGTGCATACAATTGAAGCAATTCTTTCTCTTGACCACCTTTGCTTGAGTCATAATTGTATATGTAATTATTTTTAACATCAGGACTAAATGTATTTTCAATGTCAAGAACTACAAATGGCTTACCAGATAGTACTGCATTAGAAAGCTCAATAGAATGTTTTTTCATAAATTTAGATATTTCATCATTACTAAACTTTTTACTTTCTGACACATCATTATTAGAACCAGTAGGCAAACCTTTATTTTCATCAAGTATGTCTTGTGGTATATTTTTTGTCCATAAGTTATTTTCTATTTGTATATATTTATTTATTTTTAAGCTTTCTTCACTTTGCTCTGTATTATTGTTTTGTTCTTTAGTGTTTTTATTATTGATTCTATAATCATTTTTAAGTACACCATCTTTATCTATGTTATAGCTTATCATATCATTATTAAATCCAAATAATTTATAGTTAATATCAAACCCTTGATTTATTATATATTTATCTATCAGTTCTTCTTTTGTTTTGATCTTTTGATTTGTTTTATTTATATAATTTAAAGCTTCTTTGCTATCATATAGTTTTAATTTAATTTGATCAGCAGAGCCAAAGTCTTTAGTATCTTCAAAATTAATGGCGTATGAATCGTATAATAATGCCATTTGTTCTTGAATATCATATCTCTTAGACACTTCAAATGTAGCTTTTTGATATTCTTCTTCTAATATTGAATTATATATAGCTGTACCATGAGACGCATCATAAATATCACTTGATGCACTATTTAATGCTATTTTATAATTCTTTAGATCAGACTCAGTATTGTTATATATTTTAGAACTAGGATCTAAAACAAATAATTTATCTTCTAATATTTTTATTCTATTTTCTAACTCTGCTACTGTTTTAATATGAGCATATTGAAGAATTCCTGAATCGATACCATGAACTCCTGACACAATAGGTATAAGTGCATTGTCTTGTTCTTTGTTAATTAGAAGCGGATTGCCAGATTCATAACCTAGCATAATTTGTCTATTTGATGTTATAGGCATACCATACTTTCTAATCATAGAATTATACCATTTTCTGTAGTTATTAGTACCTTTAGCATATGCCTTTAGGTTATCTTCTGTATGCTCTTTACCATACAATATATGATCATGATTCAATTCAACACCATTGCTATCAAGTTTGCTATCAGTTATTGCAAGCCAAGAACCAGCAGGAATAATATATTGTATAAATTTACCATTACCATAGCCATAGTATTTATTAGTTTTATGAACAACATCAGCAATTTTGTAGTACATATTTTTAATAGCTTTTTTATTTCCACTAACAGCAGGATTAAATGCTTCTTGTAGCAATTCATACATTTTGCCTGTAACACCATTATCTTTATCTGAAAAATAATCATTAATTACTGTATAAAATCCTTCTATTTGAGCAAGCTTTACTTCATTATTGCTATTTGAACCTTCTATTGTAGAATATTCATCTAAATTATTATCTTTATAGAATTCTGAATTTTGCTTTTTAATTATATTTAACATAAAATCAAGTCTTTTTTGTCTATCTTTTGTTGAACCATTTGCTTTTACAAAAGACTTTATAACCTCTTCTGCCATATCATTGGCAGCAGATTTTGATGCTCCATCTTTACCAGCTTCATAGTTAGTAACCATTGTGATAGGCTTAAGCATATCTCTTAAACTTGAGAACAAACCTAATTCAACAAAAGGCATAAGCTGTTCATACACAGTTTCTTCAGTTTCTCCATCTATTTTATTATTATGTTGCTTTTCAATTTCATGTCTAAGTATTGCATATGCATCATCATAAATTTCATCTTCAGTTAATTCTCTGTTTTCATCTTTAGCTATTTGCATTCTGACTAATATATTAATGATATGCTTATCATTCTCTGGATCAGTACCTAAAGCTTGCAATAGCGATAAAACAACACCAGAAGCAGATGCATCAGGTTTGGTTCTATATGTTGTATATATATTATTTCCACTATTGTGTGTTCTCATATCATATATACCAGATAATGCTCCAAATGCTTCCCATACATTTTTAATTTTTAAATCAATGTCAAGAATTTTATCGTCAACTTTAATTTTACCTATAGCTAATATTTTAAGTAATTTAGCTATTAATAGTGCTTGTTCTTTTGTATCAAGCTTTGTGTTTTTGATAGAACTAAAAATGTCAAGTAATGCATCAAGTGCTTTATTTACACCTTTATTTTCTATCATCTCTCTCTGCTCTATTTCTGTAGCATTAGCAGAACCTGTAAACTCGTCAACTAATGATTCAATGATATTAAAATAAGCAGCACTTCCTCTTTCAACTTTATATCTTTTACCAACAACTATAGCTCGTGACATCTTATCAGACACTTCATTTAGTGCTGTTGCAGTAGGAAGGTATCTTGTGCTCCTAAACATCATTAATTCTCTAATATATTCTTTACCATCTTTATATCTATTATAGTTGCTTAAAAGTTCAATTAATGGAGTCTCTTTAGATATAGTTTTACCTGCTGTACCATTTTTTAATTCAGGAGATATAGAACCATTGTATGCTCCAAATATAGCATTTTTGAGTTTAATATCTGTTATTCCTAATTTATTATATACTTGATTTAATGTGACCATTGGTTCTTCATTTTGATTATTATTGAACTCTTCAGCCATAAATTGAAGTAATGGATCAATAACTGGATTAACTCTTGCTACCCTATGTGATAAATTAGTCATTATTTTTTCAATAGTTTTAGGTACACCTAATCCTTGTTTACCATCTTTACTATATCCTAAGTCTTTTGTCCAAAATTGCCTAATAAATCTAGCTGAAGGTTTTTTAGGTTTTCTTGTATTCTTCTTTTCCTCTTCATTTAGCTCATTCCATTCTGCAAATTCTTCTTTGTATTTATTTAATGTATTTATATAGTAATTGTTTGTTATATTCAATTGACTATTTACAGGAGTTGTTAATGTATTTATAGCTTGAGAGGCATTAAATGTATTATTGAATACCCTATACTTGTTAATAGCTTTAGAACCAAAAGAACCAGTATTTAACATAGAGTTTAATTCTTCTTTTGATGCACTTTTATCACTGTTTTTCATAAAAGTATCTAAATTTAATGTAACACCGTCAGCAATAATTGTTGAATCTGATGATATTTGCTCTCCATCAAGATTACGATATTCATGATTAATAACATTTGTATTTTCTAAAATCTTGATAAGAGGATCTCCATCACTATCTTTTATACCAGCTAATGCTTCAACTGCTGTTCTCCCTAATTGAGAATAAAAATTTTTATTTGATATTGGATCTGAATTGACTAAATACCCAGTGGCAACAGCTATCTGTCTGCCTATTGCTGGATACAAATTTAATGTATTTATTACTCTAGATCCATCTTTTGTTGTTAATATTGATGTTGTATGCTCATCTTCATCTTTGTTTAATTTTAATTTTTTTTGTATATTTATATCTGCTGAAACACCATTAACTATAGCATTAAAAGCTATACCTATAGCCCTCATTGTGGATCCAGCTATTATTGCATATTTTACTTGTTTTTCGTTATTTAATTCATTAAATTTTTGTTCATTAATGATACCATTAAATAATATATTATACTTAGAGTTTAAAGAAAATTTAAGATATCGCTCAATCTTATTAACTATCTTGTTATGACCAATAATTTTTCGTATATCTTTTTTTGCTTCATTTTGTTTAGTTTTGTTTATTTCACTAAATAGATCAAAGTAATGTTCTTCTTTTATACTTTGTATATTCCAGGCTAAAGGTTTAGAGCCACCTGAAGTATTGTCTATATCATTTATATCTGTTTTTACTTTAACAATTTTATTACCTATAAATAATTCAATTACTTTTTTACAATTTTCTACTTTACTCACTAAATATCCTTATAATTTTTTTAAACATAAGTTAAATAGAAATTTAACTTCTTCTTTTGATTCTTCATCGACTTCTTCAATTATATCAAAGATTTCATCAAAACTTTCATTGGACAATTGTTCTGATGTACTAAAATCTATAATTTCTTTGTTTTGTTTTTTTAATGCTTCAAGTTTATTAACAAGTTTTTCTCTTTTTGCTTTTTCTTCTGATGTCAAATCTTCTTGTGTATATTTGTAGTCAAGATCTTTAATGTATGCTTTTGTTAATATTTGTTTATTACGATTACTTTCAATAAGTTTATTTACTTTTTTTGAAGTTAATAGTGTTTTTTTTGTTTTATACTTATTTCTATTTTCCTTATCAGTAGTATTTCTAGAATTTTTACTTATAATCTCAATTCTTTTTCTAAATACATCAGCTTGTTTGCTAGTAATATCTCCTACTTTTTCTGCAATATCTATCATTTTAAGTATATGTTTTTTTTCTTCTTTTGTATCTATAGATGTTTTTTTTGCATTGTTCATTATGGTATTAAATGCTTTTTGGTTAAATCTTTCAAGTAGTTTTAAGTCATTAGAAAAAATATCCTTATCTTTGGCACTTTTTAATGTATTTTGTCCAAACTTAGCCAACATTGACTGCATAACTTTATTTTTACGATATAAAGGAAGATTACTATCACTAAAAACATCATAAAGCTCAACAATTGACTTGCTTAACTTTGTTTTCTGTTCATTATTTGATAGACTATCCATAAGTTTAACAGCAATATCAGATAAGATATTTTCATACTCATTTTCATTAATCCTACCAAGAGTATATGCTGAATTTGCAGCAATAAGATGATCTTCTAGCTCATTGTAGTATTTATAGTTTTTCTTTTTGTTTATTTCATTTTTTACATTATTTAAAACTTTATTAGAGTGTCTTACAGAATTAGATACAAGTCTAATTTTATATTCACCTGGTTCTAGCTCTGTTTCGATATTAGCTAATTTTGTTCTAGTTTTTACTCTTATATTTAATACATTATCTATAGCTTTTTTTACAGCTAAACTAGCATCAGGATGATTATATGCTCTTTCTAATGCTTCATCAGAGTAATTTTTTATATTATCAATAATTTTACTTTTTGTGCCAAATGATTTTATTTTATTAATAAATCCTTTAGGATCTTCATTGAACTCATTAACATTAATATCTTCATTGTTAAATAATTTAACTCCAGAACCAGTTGCTATAGCTTCTTGTCTAGCTAACTTGTGATTATATAGTCTTTCTTCTCTATCCTTTATCTTATTATTATATTCTTTTATCTTATTATCTATTGAAACTATTTGATTGTCTATAAGATCTTTAGACTCTTCAAAGACTTTCTTTTCGTTAGGCTTAATAAATTTATTATAAAGATCGTTATTTCTTGAATGTTCATGAAACGGATTATTGTTGTTATCTATAAGTTTTGTTTCTTCATTATTGCTTACAGCGTCCTGTTTTATTACTTTGATTTTCAAATCAAGAGGTGCATTCAGATATGCTTTTGCTAATCTCTTTCTGTAATCATCATCAGTAATCTTATCTTTTACATCATCATTATTGATTGCTTTTTGAACCATGTTTGGATCAAGCAGTGCTATTATTTCTGGAGAAATTGATGCACTTATATTGTTTCTTATACTATCTGCAATATAGTTATTAAATTTATCATCTTTAAAAGCTTCATATATAGCGATATCTCTTAAATGCTCACCAAAAGATTTAACTTCAGGTATTGATGATTCAATCATCTCGTCAACTGATTTTGCTCTTTTTAACACTATTTTTGTATCATTCATTAATTCAGTATTAGCTTTTGAAGTATCTATATCATTTTGCTCATTATTAATATAGAATTCAAATTGATCATCATCAAGATTATTTACAATATTCTCAAGGTTTTTTATTTTTCTTTTTTGTGCTATATGATTAAACAGTGCATTTGTAAATGCCTTAGAACCTGATATACTAGCAGGTACAGTATGCATTCCTATACCAGCAGCAGCTCCAGCTATAGCTGCCTGTCTTGCTTCTAATTGATTTTTAGTATCTTTCAATATGTCCATAACATCTTTATTATCGATACCGTATTGCTCTCCGATTAACTGTCCCCATTGTTGAACATATTCTTGAAGACCTTCCTCTGTAGCACTTGTCAAAAAAGATCTTGATTTATCAAGTAGTCTAGTAGTAAATTCTTTTTTTGTTGCGTTTGATGTTTTATTTATAGCTGATTTAAGAGCTTTACTTATACCTTTTACATTAATTATATCATCGAATGCTACCTTATCAAGTAATGTGAATGGCAATTGAGACATATATAAAGCAACAGCCTCTCCAGCACTAACAGTTGGATCTTGTCCAGCAGCTTTCTTTGCTTTCATTCTTTCGTTGATTATCTGATTGGTAAGTTCAAGGTTTACAGCTTCAACACCAGCACCTTTAGCTATTAGGTTTAGTGCTTTTAATGTATTCTCACTATCCTTAAAAGTATCATAAACTTTAAGCTCTTTATGGTTCATTGTCTTTTTAGTTTTAGCTATCAAGTTAGCAATCTCTTCAGTAGTAGAACCAGCTTTTTTAGCTTCACTTACAGCATTAACTAATTTTAAAGCTCTGGCTGTTCCAGCTACTTCACCTGCACCTACACTCATTGCAGCCATATAAGGTAAACTTTCACCTATAAATGAAGGTGCTGCTTGTACTGCATCAAATAATCCAGTAAGAATATCTCCTCTTCTAAAAGCAGCATCAGCTTCGTTTACCTTACTGGCTCCATAGTGTCTATCATAGCCAGCAACTTTATCAGCCCACTCTTGATTATAATCATTAAGTAAAGTATTATCACCAGGCGTAAACAAATCAAGAACAGCATCAGCAGTGCCAGTAACTAAACCAAGTGTACTTGCCTGTATAGCATCAATAAAATTGCTATCTTTTGGTCTTTGCATATATTGTTGATACATAAGCTTAGAACGATCAAGATTCTTAGCATAGTCTTCTTTAGAACCAGTATCTAATCCTAACAAGTCAGAATCATATAATTCAGTATATCCTGTGCCATAATTTATTCTAGATGCTTTATCTCTATTCATTCTGCCATCTGGAGTAAGGACTATACCATAATCAACAACTCTATGATTTAAATTTTCATCAAGTGAATGCCATAAGTTCTCCCAATTTTCTGCTCCAGCAAATCTTTTCTCAGATACAATCTCGTATCCATCTTTTATATATTGATCTTTATTTCTACCATAAGCACTAATTCTATCTGTTCCGACTTTATAGATATATTTAGTAGAACCATCTGGATTATATCCGTCAAACTTACGAAGATAATATACTACATTTTGAGCATTAGGATCGTCTTCTGCTGTTAAGTATTGATCAATTAAATCTTGCCTTGTAACATCTTTTGCCTTTATAAAATCTTTATTGTTTGCATCATACAATTTACCATTTCTTTCTATGAGAAAATCATTACTATGATCTATCCAATCTCCTTGACCAAAATCAGCTATATTTTCAGTAGCTTCTAATAGCCAATCAGTAGCATGTATTACTTTATTTGCATAAGTTTTGGCTCTTATCATTGCATCGCTGTCATTTATCAAAGAACCATCTTGCTCATACTTTAATGGAGCCTTACGATATATCTCATTTCGCTTTAGTTCAGCAGCTCTTGCTAATCTGTCTTTTTTTTCTAAAGCAGTTATAGATTGTTCAGTCTCATAATTACTTTGCTGTATTTGATCATCTATATTTTTTATTATGGAATTGGTTAATAGTTCTGTATAGTCATTATCATAATCGTTATTTATTGATACCGTATCGCCATAGTCATCAACATATGATGTAATATCTGGTTCTTGAGTATCTGTTATATTGTAATCATGATTATCATTGTCGTAGTTATTTTTAAATGTAGTAATATTCTCTGTCATTCACATATCCTATATACGATTTTATTAAAAGTATTATATCGTATATAGGTGTAAAGTATCATTTATTATTTGTTGCTAGATCTTTCATTAATTTTTTAATAGTTAAATCTCCTTTTTTAAGATCTTGTTGAAGTTTTTGTATTCTAAGAAGATCTTCTTCAGATTTTACTTTTTTAGATCTTAACTTAATTAGTTCGTTTTTCAACTTATTGTTATCTATTTGTACTTTCTCAAGAACTTTATATTTTGTATCGATTGCTTTCTCAAATATATAATCTGCTTTTTTCTTTTTATCTTTTGTTTGTTGAGCTTTTATTTCTTTTATTGCTTGGATCTTAGCATTATGATTACTAAGAGAATCATCCATAGCTTTCCTTGCTACTTTAATTTTGGCTACTTTCTCATATGTATTTAGATTTGCATCATTAACTATGTTGTCTAATATTGGCTTAAATTTTGCATATGTTTCTTTATAATAATCTTTATTTGACTTTAATGTATGTTTAGATATGTCTTTCTTTCCGTATACTGGCTTATAAAATTGTTTTTCAATAGTATTAACTTCTTGTTCAACTTTGTTGTTGTTTGCTATGATTCCATCATTAACTTTAAGGTGAGAACTAAGAGCATTAACTCTCTTTCTTGCTTGCTCATAAGGATTGTCTTTTATCATATTTGTATCAACGGCACGTAATGTTTTACCAAAATCCAGACCATCTATCATTCGCTTTGTAGCCTCTTTCTCTTCATTATTGTTGATAATATGGTAAAAAGGATTCCACTCGGTAAGCAAATTCAATGTTCCTTTTGCCAATGGAGTGACACCACTGTCAGCAGCGACACCAGCAACACTCTCTATCCCAGTTTGGTTCTTCCATTTATCAAATTCATCACCTTTCAATCCGAACATCTTAGGGTGTTGTTCTATAAACTTGTTTTGTGCATCTTGTAATTCAGACTGGTTCTTATACTTAGAGCCAAGATTAGCATATTGAGTATATAAATCTCTATATTGCTCATCTTCTCGATATTGTAACGGTTTGACTTTAGCCGCTATAGCTTGACCTTTATGTGATGTCCAAAAATCAGTAGCTTTTTGATCTTCATGTTTCTGGCCAACAATATTGTTTTTATCTTCTACAGTTTCGGTAGTATTTATTGTATCTTCTACCGGTTTATATATGTCGCCTACAGCAGCAAGAATGGCATTATTTTTTTTCTTATCATTTGCATACTTCCTATTTGTTCTTGCATTTTGAGCGGCTATTGTTGCTGCATTTCTTTTGTTCGCAGCATCTTCTCTTAATTTAGCTATTGCCATAGCGTTTGCTAGCCTATCTTTGTTTTCTTGCAATTCAGCTGATCTATTTTCATCAGTAATTTGTTTTTTGTACATATTGCTAATAGCAGATGCGAGACCAGATGCATCAGATGTGTATCCTGGTTCTCTCAATGCAGGAGTTTTAATTCTCTGTATAAATGAACTCATATTTTATTCCTTAAGAACTAAACAGTAGTAGTAGCACTATTGCTTGGGTCTTCATATTTTTTTGTAGCAAATTGTTGAGCCACTCGCTTATTTATACCTTCTTGTTTCTTTTTAGCTGCAACTGCGTCATTATATTGCTTCTCAACAAGATCTTGTTGTCTTTTAGCTAGTTTCTGATTAAACTTCATATTTTTATAAGATTGATATCCGGCAAATAAATTTGCTGCACCATTTAATCCACCTATGCCATCCCAGGCTTTACCTAAAATTGATGAACCACCTAAACCACTATTATTGTTTTGTATTTTTATTGAATTTAAGTCTTGAATGCCATTATAGTCCATACCACCAATATCAACCTTGCCGTTATTGTTTAAGTCCATTGCTACATTCCTAACAGAACCAGGATCAAAACTAGTCAAATCGCTATTCCATGAAGTTTTACCGTTTATTGAACCTTGATACATTGGAGTATTGACTGAAGTGTTTTGCGGTAAACTATTACCTTCACTAAAAATATTACCTATACCTGAAAATAAATTTCCTAAACCTGAAATTAGTCCCATATTAAAAAAATCCTTTCTTTATAATATATAAGTACAATTATATCTAAAATAATATAAATCATCCAGAAACAATATTTATTCTTTTATTTACTTCAGTATCAACACTAAACAACTGGTCATAATTATAAGAACCAGAAAGAACAGATTCGTATAATGCATCTGGAGAATGAGTTGCACTAAATGAAGACATTGCTGTTTGATCAAGTTTCAATACAATATTTTTATCAGTATCAATTATAGAATTTATTTTGTCTATTGCTTTTTGTTTAGATGAATTATCAACTAAATCTTTTGCTTCTTGATTATGTATGTATTGCATAACATCATTTGTAAAAGATGTTATATCAGTAGCAAGTTTTAAGAAATTTTCAGCAGTAAGATTTATAATTGAAGAGAAATCATTATAAACCATAGATACTAATTCAAAAATTAAATTAAATAATTTAGAATCTATAGCTTTTAATACATTTTGAACAACTAATGATATGACATAATTAATTATAGCGTTAACTATTATGGATATTATATTACCTATACCATATGTTAAAATTCCTATGACAATAGATATAATAAGTGATAAAAATTTGTCATACCAGTGTGTTTTAACAACTACTTCTGCATAAGCAACAAACATTGTACCGTATTCTTTAACTATAACATATGTTGAAAAACGTAAATTATTTAATAATTCTAAAGGAATAGGAACTAATGGAAAAATATCATCACCACTATTTTCTCCAGAAGATGAAGACATCCACTTACCATTAAGTCCAATTGTAAAATGTTGGCTATTAATGTTGATTAGTTGTTCTATCAAGTATATTGAAATTTCAATATAGTATGGAGTATTATCTTCCTTGTATTTTTGTATAAAAATAGAAGACCCTGTTACATCAACTGGAAGCGTTTCATCATCACTAAGAGCATTAACACTAGAGTTAGAATATCTGTATGTGTATGTATCTGCATCACCATAATCTGAGTAGTACGAATCATCATTAAATAGACTAGATCCTTTAAAAAAAAGCCAATTAGGAGCATTATCTCTTCTATCTATGAACCATTGCTTATTTCGTTCAACAGTGAATAATCTATTCTCAACAAATATTGCTGATGTCCTAGAATACTTACCATCTTTTATTTTTGTACTAGGCAAAATTACGCCATTATCTCCATTAAATTCTCCGTCATCATATACAGGATCTTTAATCTCTATTTCTATATTTGTTACTATATCATCTTCTTCTATTTTAACAATTTTTGAACTACTATAATTATTACTATCTGTGCAATAATATTTTAGAAGATCATATAAAAAAATATTATATCTAGACATTTTCAATCTATTTTTATTTTTCCACCAAGTTGATATTTCTTCAGTTACAACATATTTATTTTCATCTACTCTTGATTTAATTAATACTCTTCTTGGAAAGTTTTGAGCTTCTTCTGCAGTATACGTACCTGGTTTTATATAATATATGTCACGAAAGTATGCTCCAGTAAATAAGTACATATTATCTAAATCGTCATTTTTTAATGTATCAATTAAATCTTTTTGTGATAATCCATATTTTTTTAATAGTTTTTTCGTGTTATTCTCATCAGTTTTTAACTCATTTTTTCTTTTTAAACATATAATAGGGCTAACAGGCTCTATATCATCTCTCATAGAATAAAAAGCACTATCATCTTCGTCTGCATCAGAAACAAAAACTCTATAGTCAAGATTTGTTTTTTCTGGATAATCTACGGTATATCCATTATCTATTGCATAATCAGTATCGATTGTATAATAAATAAGAACATTATTTTCGTATATGCTAACCGGTTCTATGAATTCGATATTTTCAATATCGTCATTTGATGAGTTTGATAGTGTGAACTTTATTTCGCTATTGCTATCATTAGTATATTCATAAAAAATATGATTATACACAGCTTTACAGCTCGGATCCTCTCCATCACAATCATCATTATCGCAATCATCATTATCAGTACAGCATTTACATAAAACAATACCATTTTCTCCACTACAACATAAATCATCTTTATTAGAGCCAGTGTATTTTGTTATTACTGTAAAATCATTACAATAGAATTCATATTTATATTTTTTTTGAAGAATATCTTTTACTGCAATTGATAATGCTTTTTTCTTGAGCTCAACCTTTACTATACTTACAACTTTGTCATCTACTTTGTTTAAAATTTCATTTTTTATAGATTCATCATCTTTTATTATAACATTCGTATTTGCAGCTTTATAGGAAGCTCCATATTTTTCAAGATATTCTTCCTTAAATCTAGTCCTATATGTATGTTCGAAAAAGAAAAATTGCTTATTATATGCAGACATATTGTCTGACTGTAGCATTATATTTACTTTTGAATCATGTATAGTTTTATCTTTTGAATATAAATTAACATAACTAAGAGATGTAAAAGTTTTATGTCCCATTTAGTATATATTTCCTTCAGTTAGATCATGCACAATATTTGATTTAATAATTCTACCTTTTGCACATAAAAGCCATTGAGTATTATTATCTGGATAAAACGTAGAACCAATGATTAGATTATTAACTTCAGAAGTGTTTCCTATAGATCGTTCTTTTTCATTAATAGCAGCATACATAACATAGTTTGCATATGAATATCCATTATCATGTTGAGAAAAACAAAAAGTAGAATCGCTATTATCTATAGTAAACTCAACTATAGTATGACTATCTACTGATGTAAATTGTCCTGTTATTTCAAGTGGTTCTGCTCCACTGTCATTACGATTTCCAGATAACAGAACCAGTTTATAATATGTTGCTAATTTAACAGCTTCTATTGAATTAATTTTAACATCAAAAACTATAGTTGAAAATTGTTCAGATTCATCTATAAAATAATCAAATTCTCTTGAAGCGTTAGATATATTGTATCCAAGCATTTCATCAGCAATTGTATCGTCTTTAAACATATCTGCTGCTATTATATCTCTAAGTGTTAATTTTAATCTATCATCTTCTTTATAGAATGTATTTTGCATTGTTATTCTCCATTCTCTATAAGTTCTATTTCTTTTATTCCAGCAAAAATGTTGTTTTGTATAAAAAGACATTTTAGATCTACAAGTGTAATTATATTTTTATCATTTTCATCTGTGCTATCTATACATACAACACTATTCTCAACTGATATATTGTTAGCAAATGTTTTTATATTAACATCAGTAAAATACTCTGGTGTTATCTCGCATAAAAAATCAATATATTTTGGTTCCCCATCTTCTGTATCTACTCTATATATATATAACCTACCATTATCGAAAGAACCAGCGACTATAATTAAATTACCGTACATAATCATTTGTTGTCCAAACTTTAATCTGTTTGGCTTCTCAAAACAGTCAGCAGGTAATGATGTATGTGCAATAGCAAATTTCTGATCATAAGATTGATGATTATCATTGTTAAATCTAAGTTTAGAAGTATCATATATAACTATACCAGTTTCCAATCTATCAGTACAATCAGGATCACTGCAATAATCATCATTATATACACTCATAATTGCTACAGTGTATTTGTCTAAATAGTTATCAACAAATCCTAACCTGCCAAGATGTATTGCTTTATATATATAATCATCATTTGATTCAAAAGAACCATACCATATATCTATATTTGGAGCACAAACGATAAACTCTCCACTATAAACATCTACCACTTGTATACCACCACTAGAGTCAGTGTAGTCTCCATGTCCTTCTATATATCTAAGATTATATATAGTTTTACCCATGCCTACAGCAAATCTGTCATAACTGCACCATAATCTTTCACCGTACATAGATGGCTCTTGAAACCTAGGAGTCCAAGATTTATTTTGTAAATTATAGAAATTAGTAGCTTCCTTAATATCTTCAAGAACCATAGTTTTTTCTACTTCTACTTCTCCATCAGCATTCAATCTTGCAAAAAATACAGCATCTTTTTTATCAGTATCTTCTCTAGGTATCCCTGCTAAAATAGAAACAGAACCATTAGTGTGTATATATGGTTTAGATATTCTTGGATATTCTGAAGTATTATTATCAAGACTATTTACTTTTATTTTACAAAACTCATCCCAATAATCTATTTTATTACTATCATTTTTATATATAGGTTTATATATATTACCAATATAGTAATCTTGATTTTGATTAATATCTTCTTGATTTAAAATCCATGATATAGCAATATACCCATTTGCAATTTGTATACTATATACATTTAATATAGTTGCAGAACCAAATGTTTCAGGACTAATAAGAAATCTATGTAAAATATTACCAAATCTATTAAACACAATAACATGACTTTCTATCTCTGGATAATCTCCAGATGAATCTTTATGTTCATGTTTTATACCGATAAATGTTTGATAGTCTATCATCTGAACATCGGTTACATTATCTGGACATTGAAACGAAAATATATTATTTCTACATATAGGTTCTCTAATTCCAAATGTGATATTAATTGTCTCAATCTGTGTGATTCTATTAATACATATTCTTGAACTGCTCATAATGTACCCTATTATTCGTCTATAACATGGTCTTTTATTGCACCATATGTTGAATCTATTGCATCTTCAGCTAGTGATGCTGGAAGATCTACATCGCCATCGAGAGAATCGTATATCATTGCAAATGCTTGAGTTTGAGTATCGAACATTTTTTGTCTTGCATTATCAGCAAAACCTTTAGCTTGAACTCTGTATAAATCAGCTTGAGCTCCCATAACATTTTTACTATTTTCACAATCACATTTCCATTTATCTATTTGTGCATTAATCTGACAAATTTCTTTTTGTGCCTTGCCATGAGATAACTCAAACTGAATTGCTTGCTGCATAGACGCAACAAGTGCTTGTGCAAAAACCTGCCCTGCAGTTTCTTCTGTAAAGTATCCTTTATCTTTTGCAGCCTCTATGTGTATTGTAGATAGTGACAATAACTTACCAAAGTATCCACCATTATCTATAGTACAGGAACCAACAACGTCAGAAAAAGATACAGTCTCACACTTATTGCAACTATCACAATCATCTATATTTGAATTATCAGCTAAAGTGTTTATATATGAGTCTAATAGTTTGTCAGCCATAATATTTTATTTTTCTCCTATATATTATAATTACAAGAGCCAATATTTTATGGCTCTGTAGTTAATTATTGTTAAACTAAGTTCTCTATAGAATTTTCTCTAATTGTTTGTCTTTTTGCTATAATAGCTAACTCTTCTTCTGTAGGCTGAGGAAGTTCTTGTATTAACCATGCAGGTTTAGTCTCAAATCTTATTGTTTCACCATTTTCGTTTTGAATAGGAACTCTTGCAGTCTGTCTTTTTAAATTCTCAATAGCTCCAGTTCTTATTATCCATGGTTTACCAAGTATAAACCTATCTGTATAATGACCATTTCTATTTCCCCATGTAACAAAATGTACTTGATTTGGATGCATTGTTTGTGTTTTTGCATTAGAATTAATGATAACTCTTTTCATAGATATAAGTTCTAACTTTCTTGCTCTTTTGTTCTTTACTTTTTCAGCTTTTTTGTTAGCTTTCATAGATAAAGCAATATCATCTTCATCTAAGAAATCATCAGCTTTCTTAGATATAATCTTTGCTTCTTTTTCTTGTTCTTCAATTTCAGACAGTATTTCATCCTCAATAGCTGGTTCTTTTTTTTGTGAAGCATTAAATTCAGAAATAGCAAATAGTAACTCAGCTTTAGTTGGCTTACTAACATTTTTAGCATCAACATGAATGTTTCTTACTTTACAATATTCTTCAAGCTCAGCATTTTTCATTGATTCAAAATCTTTATTCATTATGTTATCCTTTGTATTTTTTTTATTACACTATTTTATAAAAGCGTTATATATTGAGATTATACCACAATTATTTAAAAAAACAATATAGGAAGAGATATACAAAGAATTACATACAACATTGGTTCTATTTGTATGATTATTACAATATAGCAATAATGGTAATTAAGTATTACTTGTTTTTTATTATTTTATAAAGTTACACAATGTCTTTGATAGGGTATTTTTAGTAATTTCGTATAATATCCTTGTATATTTTTGATAAGGATACTATATGGTATTTTGCTTTTATATTAAACTTAAGTATTTTAGAAAGTTTACTCTAAAGATACATTGTTGTATACTTTAGATAGGTGGGGGGGGTACCCCCATACCTAAACTATCTTAGCACTACAAACGATCTGACGTATCCACTCAGGACGCAAATACATCATACCAAAGTACCAACTAATAGCCATAGAACCTTTTTTACCAAATGGATCATTGTAAGCATCTGGCTTAGGCATAACTGTTCTAACTCTAGCTACATCTCCTTGGAATCCAATAGTAGCAAATGATTCAGAACCAACGAATAAAATAGGGAATACATCATATCTCTCTTTTCCATCAGCTCCAGTAGATATATATCTATTTGATGCTTCATCATCATCTGTATCGTCGTTAGAATCAGCTCCTTGACCAGAATAATTAGGCATATCTTCAACTTCTATGAATCTAAATGCACCAATTTTACCAATCTCATATTCATCTATTGCATTTTTACCTGCTGCATCAGCATACATTTCAACTGGAATCCATACAGATTTACCATTCCACTCCATATCTTGAAGAGTAGGAAGCATTTCTGTACCAACATAAGCATATCTTGCCTTTCCAATAGTTCTAGTATCATACTTTTTAGAACCATCTAAGATTTTAGTATCTTTAGGGCATCTTGCATCTTTAAGTGACTTATCCATAAGTCTAAGATCTGCATAAGTAAGAACATCATTAGAACCAACTTCGTCAATAGATGTTGCATCTCCAGCATATACTCTATTTTGCTCAGATTGTCCAATAAGTGCATTTCTAACTTGTGCTTCTCTAAGTTCACCTTGAGCTTCACCAATTGATTTAGAATATCTACTTAATAGACCAACCTCTGTGTCCATATCTATAGATTTTTGTGTAAATGTCATCTGGAATCCGAATTCTGCAATCTCAGCTTCAATAGTAAGACGCTTCATTCCAACACCATTTACAACTCCACCTTCTTCTGAAAGTAATGGGAATGCACCATTCTGAACAGCAAGATCTTTGCTTGAACCAAACAAATTACCATTACCAGATAGAATTGATCCATCTGAACCAGCAACAGATTTCGCTTCAGGTTCAGTATCATATTCTCCAATTCTAGCACCATTAGCATCATAAGCATACCATTTACCAGCAGTAAGTTTAGCTCCGTTTGCATCGATACCTTGATCATTAATGTTTCTATCATCAATGATTCTGATATCGTGATATTTAACCATTTTTTGTCCGTAATGCTTCGGCTGAGTTAGTGATTCTCCAAGCATAGAGAAAACTTTTTGTTTTTTAGCTTCAACTACAGCAGCTCTAGACCAAAACTTATCATTAAATTGAGGTCCAACACTAGAAGTGTTTCCACCTTGATTAAATTTTTGTGCCATTTAATTTTCCTTATTTATTCTTTATATTGTAAAGAAAGTAGATATTTTTCAAACTCATCATCAGATAGTTCCATAGGATCAAATACTTTCTTTGTTTGTTTCATTGTTGACTTCTTTTTACTCACAGAAGCAGCTTTTTTTCTAGCAGTGTTTGCTTTACTGTTAGCTTGTTCTCTTTTTTTTACTTGCTCTTTTTCAGCTTTAATTTTTGCAATTTCTGCTTGAATAGCATCTTCAGAAAATTGAACAACAGGTTCTTGCGATTGATGCATAACTTGCTGTTGTTGCATTTGTTGTTGTTGAACATACTCTTGTTCAAGCTCAGCTACAGCAGCTCTGTATTGATCTATATCTCTCATAGAACTAAAAGAGCCTGTTATATCTGTCATTTTCTTTTTAGCTATTCTTTCCTGAACAATATCATAGACACCATTGTTCATATGGGCAATAAGATCAGATGAATTTTTAGTGTCACTAAGCAACTCAGCAACACTATCGTCATCCCATTCTTTTGTAATGATATTATTTACTTTATCATCAATACCAAATTGAGAAGCAGTATCAATTAAATCATCATACGCAAGAGTTATAGGTGATGCTAAATTATCTTTAGGTTTATAATCAACTTCATCTATATTTAACTCCAATGGATCTATGTTTGTTTCTTTAAGCAATGCTTTTATTGCTTCTTGATCTCCGTCAATGGCATCAATCATAAGATTAAATTTATCTGGATTATCAAGTATACCTTTCTTTTTTAACGGCTCAATAAAAGGTCTATATTGCTTAAAAGCCCTCATTTTTTCACTAAAGCCAGCAGCCATTTGTTGTGCTTGGATTATCTTTTCAGGTTCTGTAAAACCTTTCATGACTTTACCATTAGCAACAAATTCACTAGTAACTTTATTGTAAAAATCTTTATATTTTTCTGTATCAGACAATAGTTTTTGATATTCTTCTTGATAATTTATAGTATCAGAGGACTTATTGTCTTGACTATCTACATTATCAATTTCTTCAGTATCATTGTTTTCTTGAATATCATCATTATCTTGAGTGTTTTCTTCCTGTTCTTCATCAGAAGAATCTAATTCTTCATTATCAGTATCCTGATAAGAATCGTCATTCTCATCATTCGTATCAGATTCATCAAGATTATCATCATCTAATTCAGAACCAGGATCTGTGTCCTCAATATTATTGTCGTCAACATTATCTTTTTCGTAACTATTGTTGTTATTTTCTTCTACATTACTGCCTATGTCATCATCATTTACTTCATCATTATCTATAGTGTCAAGTTTTCCTTCGCTAATGTCGCTAAGTAATGATTCAAATTCGTCATCAGTAAGTTCATCATAATTATTCATAATCAACTCCTTCAACATCATCTGGATCTACTTTTCCTCCAACAACATCAGTTCTAAACTCTTCAAGCCTTTCTATTTCTTCTTTAGAGAATGAAGCATTTTGACCAATTACTGCTATAAAAACTTTAAAATCACGAATAGCTGACATCTTATCATACATGTTTTGAAGCTGATCTCTCTTTAATACACTTGGAGCAAGTAGGGTTCTAGCTAATCTGTCGCCTTCTTTTTCAAAATATCCATATTCTATTACTTTCTTGTAATCATCATTGTTAAATAAGCGTTCAAGTGCTTCTCCTAATTCAACATTTTCTGTATGAATAGAAAGCTCATCATCTATCTTTTGCAAGATTTGTTCAATCTTTTGATTTTTTGTTAAGTTAGAAATTTCTTCCATTGCTTATATTCCTTTTGTTTTTTATTTGACATAGGCATATATAACCTATACATGGAATTATACCATAAAAAAAACTTAAATCAAACTTTAAGTTCATCAGTTTGTTGTAATATGCTTTTAGCAAATTGAGTTATATCTGATTTTCTTGAATTTATTTCACTATTTTTTTTCTTTATTGCTGCAATAGCAATTTTTAATTTTACAGGAAGCTTGTTGTATTCATTTGCTATTATTTTAGGATCAACTCCATTATTTTGCATAGAATCAAATTTGTTAACTAAAGATTCTGATATATCTATTGTCTTACCTATATCAGAACCAAGTCCTGATACATTATTATATTCTTGCATTATAGTAATCTCCATTCATATTACTTAATCTATCAAGGGATTTATCACCAAGCTCTTGAGCTCTAACTGATGCTATAGTCTGTTTGTTTTCTTCAGATGAAGTAGATTTTTTTATATCAACAAGATGTTTAACTTGGTTTTCCTTTGCTTTAACTAGTGCCTTTAATTCTTCAAGCTCTCTTTTATGCTGAAGCTTCATTTGCTCTAATTCAGTCTTGTGTGCCATAGAGAGAATATTATCTTCAACCTTCTCTTTTCTTGATGTTCCGTCTATATTCTTGACGAATTTTAGATCTTCATGGTCAGCTTGTGATTCTATTAATCTAGCTTGTGCATTTTTGAGTCTCGCTTCTGCTTTATTTTCTTCAGTTTCGCTGTTTAGATTTTGTGCAGTCCTTGAAGCTCTTTCCTCTATCTTGCTGTCTTCAGATTCTATCATTTTAGCAGATTTAGCTATTTCCATCTTGAGTTTCTGGTTCTCTAGCATAGCGTTCTCTAATTGAATCTTTTGCAATTGTTGTTGCATAGGGTCTGGTTGAGGCTGATAGCTTTCAACTTCTTTAGCTAGATCAGGTTCCTTCCATAGCTTAGCTATTCTTGCATAAATTATTTTTGATAATTCTGGATCCATACTTGCTGCATTTGTTTGCATCAACATATTGAGTTTTTCTGCTTTTTCATTATCTTTTTCAGGAGTAGATACATCAACAATTAAATCAAATTCACCAGCCAAATCTTCACGTTTAATTGTAACAAATTCTTCATTAGTTATTCTAATGACTTCTTTCTCATCAAGAAAAGCTTGGTTCATCATTATTGTTTTTCTAGCTATATCCTTAAATATTTGTTCACTTAATCTTCTAAGAATACTTAATTCTCTTTTAGCTGTAGAGTCCATAGCTGACCTAATTCCAGCAGCTACAGAACCAAGTGATTGACTTCCTATACCTTGAGAAAATGATTTAGTTCCAGTCATACTTTCAGCATCATTTTGATGATAGCTAATCATATCAAATATAGCTCTAGGAACTGGATCTACAGTAGTTCTATGTATAGCGGTTCTTGGATCCATTCCATGTCTAAAAAATACAGTTTTTCCTGTTTTGTAATTATTCTGCTGTAATGGAGATAAGAACTGTTCATCTATAAACTCTTGCCCAACAGCTTGAGTTGAAGTAATATCATGGGCAGCTCTCATCATATTACCTATAGATTCCTGGTTCTCTTTTAGTAAAGAACCATCAGGCTCTCCATATATTTCGTTTTTTCTTGGCATATACTTAGCTAACGAAAAAGGCAATTCGTCAAATGGAAAAGGATTTTCTTCAAGTCTAATTATAACAGAACCAACCCAAGTAGCAACAATAGGTTTAACTTTTCCAGTACCTTCAATATCCCAATATCCCCAATATTCATAAGCTCTTAATTTTTGTCTTGGCTTATCTTTAAATTTAAACTCTTTTCTTTGTTCATCATAGTCATAATGCTCAGCTTGAATATCTTCATTATAATCTTCAAGTTTTATTTTATCAAGGTTTTTATATATGCCTGTTTCTGAAACAATATTACCTTCATCGTCATATTCGCATTTATATTCTTGCTCTTTAAGTGTAGACATATCAGTATCATATTCATGTATAATAAATTGTGCATCATGAATGTCACCATTACATGTAGGATCTATCGTCAAGTCTCTTAAATTACATACCTGGTATGTTGGGTTATTCTTAGTTAATATTGTTTTAGTTTTTGTAACAGGCTTGGAACCAGTAGGTATAGGTTTTCCAGATGCTATTATTGACGAAACTTGATCGTTTGACAACTTGCCTTCAGCAACATATTGATTAATCAATTTAATTGATTCTTCTGGAGAAGCATAAACAGTTTCAATATCTTCGTATTCAACTTCAGATTCCTCTACTTCCCATCCTGTCTTAACTACAACAGTTCCTTCGTCAACAATACCTCTAACGATATTACCAACAAGGGAAACCTTGTCTATTTTAGTAGACCATTGATAATTAAGAACAAGTTCATTTTGTTCTGCAGACTTTTTATCTTCAAAAGTTCTAGGCTTTATCCTAAACATATTTTCTGTATTAAGAAATGGTTCTTCAAGTGCAGGATATTTCCATTCAGCTTGCTTCCTTATTAATTTTGGTCTAACAGAACTTCTACCTCTTGCAACTTTTTTCTTAGGACCTCCATCCATATATAACTTATATTCGTCTAATTTGTTTATAAGATCATTATGATCATTTTGTGCTTCTTTGTAATCAGAATATAAATCATCAAATGATGGTTCGTTTTTCCAATCTGTTATTTTGTTTAAGTTGTTTTCTATAAAATCTTTTGATGTCATTATTTATCCTATCTTTTTTATGATATTATAACAATATTATTCTTCTTTTAAAATTGCTTTAATTTCAATATAATATTTCTCTCTCTTTTTTTTCTCTTTTTTAGGTAATTCACCATTTATGATTTTAATGCACTGTTTTATACTCTTATCGTACATTCTATGATACGCCCAGAATCCAAATGCACTTAAGATATTGAACTCCATAGAATCAGTTATGCGTTTAAATAATTCATAGTCATCAAAATACCACACTATATCTGTATGCTCAAATATATAGCGTCCAATGGTTTCATAGTTGTATCTGCCTGTTATTTGGAAGATACCCCTACCTCTAAACTTCCACCCATCAAGCTTAGATTTATTACCTAAATCTCTAGCTTTTTTACCTGTACCATACCACTCAGTAGCGATAAATTTTTGTTTTTCATTACCTTTTAAGCTCATAGCTTTATCAAGTAGTTTAGGATTGTTTCTAAATCTTTTGCTAAACCTTCTTAACTGTTTGCGTCTGTAATTTAAATTTTCAGTCAGTATAGGCTTACCATTCTTGAACATCATCTCAGCTTTTGCAAGAGCCAAGAATTTAGCTAATCTATCATCGGTATCTAATCTAAAATCTTTACCATATGAATCTATATAATTTAGTAAGTCATATAAAAACATATCATTAGCTGTAGGTAATACTTTTTTGATTTGAGCATAAGTCATACATAACCTTTATTTTAAAATTTTGATAAGATATTATCTCTATTTAATGCCTCTATTATTTCAATATTTGCACTGTTTGCTACATCTAGATTTTTTTTATCTTTACAACAAATTATTAAATTATGTTTCAAACATTTAGCTACTTTATAGTCAAGTATTATATTATCACCATGTTTTTCGTACTTAAAGCTACCACATTGTTTTAACTTGTGAGGAGTATATCTAACTGGTTCTGGCTTGTATCGATCATTAATTGAACAAGATGTCAAAGTTAATAGAGTTATTGTTATCAGTAATATTGATTTCATTATTATTCCTTATATTGATATCTGCATGCTTATGTATTAGCTTAGTTGTTGTTTTTATTACTTCGTATTCTGCTTCTTGTTTAATAGTTTCTATGACTTTTGTTTTATGTTTAATAACACCAAACATAAAAAAAAACACTATTATAAGAATTATAATTACGACAACCAAAGGATGCTTTATTAAACCTTTGATCGAAGACAGCACATTAATCCATATCATTCTTATCTCCTCCAAACATATTTCTAATTTTCTTACCGATTAGTGATATAGCATCCCACTCAGGTAACTCTTGCTTAGTTCTTAAACAGTATATATTACTAATTGCACTATACATTTCACTAACAATCAATAAATTAAGCCCATAAGTAAAAAACTCACCTCCGTCTTGTCCTATAGCTCTTGCACCTATAGCCATAACTATTGGTATAAATAAAAGGCTAAATTTACTTACTATCCCGTATTTAGCTTTATGTGATGTTATCTGTAATCCAAGTGAGTGTGCTTTCCATATACCTGTGATAAAGTCTATAACTATTAACAGAGCCAACAAACTAAAAGGCTCTATAGGTATTTTAAGATATGTTAATATGCCTGCTATATTAGATAAAAATATGGTAAAAAGCAATACATATTCGTTACTTTGTAATCTTTCCACTATAGGCTCCATAAAATTCTTGTAAATCTTCATCATCTTTAATACATTCCCATTCAAATGATTTTCTACAGTGGTCTTGTCCGAAAAAGAAATTTATAAACTTTTCAAACCAACATTTAACGCCTTTGTATTCGCACAAATAATGAGTGTAAGATGATATTGTATAGTTCTCCTTACCATACATAACTGCCCCACCTGCTTGGTCGAAACCAATAGCAGATGTTTCAAGGTATTCTTTAACAGACAAACCATTTATGTACCTTACAATCATACCAAATATGACAACAAAAGGTGTTAAAACAAAAACAAAGAAGAAAGCTAATAAAAATAATCCAAATTGTTTCATATCACCTCTTTATCTGTTTAAATTCATATGTCCCGAAGATGCCAAACTCATTACCTTTTAGTGTACTTATATCAATATCTTTCGCCTCTTTATCTTTTAACAAATCAACTAAATCATAAGAAAGTAAAAGTTGCTTTGTAGCTTCCTCATCACTTACCCCACCAATCAGATCCTTATCAAAAGACCAACGAACCCACATTAGACTTCCATCAGGTGTAAACTTTTGTGGTGTAAAAAAGTTACCAAATATTCTACTTAATTCATTTATAGAATAATATGCTGTTGGGTTACCATCTTTATCAACATATTTAATCATCTTTTTTAGTGGGATAGGCATATCACCCATTGCTTTTGGATACACTATTCTTTCATATGCATTTGTTAATCTAGCTTTTATACTAGCTAAATTCAACATCTCAGGTTCTATAGTTTCTTCTATTTCATCATTCATCATATCCACCTTAAGGTTCTATTATTTTATTATATATTGTAAAATCAGGTAAAATATATGATACATCATCTGTATTGCCTATATACGCTGTTTTATCTAAAATACTATCAGTAGGCACTTGTGGATTATCATCTTGTAGTTCACCATTGATATAATATTTTACATCATCACCATTCTTCGTTAGCATCCTGCTTTCTTGTGTGCCATTACTTAAAATTATATTATATTTTATGCTATATGGTTCGTTCAATCCCCATAATGTGTCGATATAACCGTCATACTTAAAAGACACTTTATTTTCTAAAACTTCATAAGGGATACCATCTTTATTAACATCTAATAAACAATTCTGTGCCCCATACTCTTTATGGAGTGTATTTTCTTTACAACTAGTTGTGTAATTGTTTATTCTCAAAAAATCCATTACGCTGTTCCTCCATCGTAAATTGTCCAACCATAATTATCAATAAGTGATTGTCTTGCATCCTCGGCATCACCACCTGAAGTATATTTACTATCTCCGAAGTGTATTTCTACTTCATTACTAGGATCTTGTGCTTCCCAATTTATCAATATTTGGTCATAAATATTAGTACTAAATTTAGAATACTTAGCGAAATTAACTGCAGATGTTAAGCTACTAATATCCCAATCTTGTATTCCAACATCTCCTATCTCACTTATAGCTGTTAGGTTATATAACATATAATCTATAATTTCTAGCTTAGATGTATCCCAATTTGACATATCAGGTAGGCTTTCTAAGGAGATACAATCTGAAAATAAGCTTTTGGTAGTAGTTACATTACTTACATCCCAATTACTTACATTTGGTGGTTCTGTTATACTCTTGAGACCAGAAAATGTATAATTAATATACTTCAAGCTAGATGTGTCCCAATTACTTACATCTGGAGGCGTTGTAATATTTTTTAAATGTGAAAAAGTATCATACATATTAGTTACATTACTAGTATTAAAATTGCTAACATTTGGAGGTTCTGTTATACCTTCTAAATGTGAAAACAATCCAGCTAGTGTTGTTGCTTTTACTGTATCCCAATTACTTACATTTGGTGGTTCTGTTATATTTTTTAAGTTACAAAAACAATATGATAAGTTGGTCATATTACTTGTATTTATTTTTCTAACATCAGGTGTGGTATTTAAATTTACACAATCCCTAAAGATAGAGTACATTGTCGATATATCAATAGTGTCAACAATACCTATATTCACATCTTCTATTAATGTATTTCTAAACATTTCACTTAAACTTGTATAGTGTTTTAATCCTAAGTTTTTAACTTTTGTGATAGGAAGATTTTTAAACGAGAGGTGTGTAACAGTATCACCAATTATTTTAATTGTATAATCCCCTGCAACAGTATAAGTATGCGTATCAGTATCACTATCAATAGTGCCGTCACCCCAATCTATAGTATATGTATCAGCGTCTATTGTAGTAATTGTAATGTCTGTATTGTCATCCTCTATATGAATAACTACAACACAATCACTATCTGCATTACTTCCTATAGGGGTTAAATATTGTCCCATATTCAAATGGTCATTACAATGAAAAACATAATCGTTTTCACTTTTTTGTATTGATAAAACATCTTCACCTAATACCCATTTTACGAGTATTTCAGGTTCGTTATTTATTTTATCTATATCTTCGTTTGAAAATTGATTATCCCACAACCTAGTGATTAACTGATAATCTCCATCGTTGAGTGTATATACATCACCTGTTAGATCTGTATATTGTTCAAACTTATGTGTTTCAAGATTAAAATAGCAAACAGTAGAACCATTTTGAATAGGAATATCAATAGATTGTCCATCGCTATCAATATTTATAAAATTTCCACTATATAATATCCCATCATCATGTATACCATTGGATTCTATATTCCTTTCTGGGTTTGAATAAATTTTCATATTTTTGAAATATTTAATTATGTATCTAATATAATTAAATCTAATCAATCTATTACTTTTATTACAATTTATAAATGAAGAGCTATTGTCAGTACAATAGTGTATAAAATGCTTCATATATGATTTCCTTTTTCATATTATTTTGTATTTAAATATATATATTGACTTGGCCCCTTATCTTGTCTTACAAATATATTTGTAGCATTGTCAAATATTATTCCATCTTTTTTTGAAAAAGACATTCCTTGGATTTTCGATTCAAACTCCTTCATAGAGACATGTATATCACAATCTCCAAGATTTTGAATTATAACTACATTTTTAAATAAATACTCATTTCCGTACACAATATTATATGTTATTTCTTCAGTAACATCTATTTCAATAAGTGCCATTTATATTTCCTTTCTTGATATATTATAAAAGTATTATACACAAAAAGATAGAAGATTACGCTTCTATCTTCCCAAAGCCTTTCCATCCTCTAGCATCAAGACTAATACTAGATCCATCATCTGTACATTCATTAGATATTGTAATAGTATTGTTATCAGCATCTATTGATACAACTTGAGAACCAGAAGGCACGCCATCGCCTATAACTTCATCATTCACATTAAATAGTGATATATTATCTATATTTGTGATATCAGCAGAACCAGATGATGTATCTCCAGTAGTGCTTCCTTTAGATACATATACATACCCAACATATCCATCTGGTTCAGGATTTGACTCATATCTTATGCTTCCAATTTTATCTATAGATGTAGGTTTTCCTGATTGAATCCAGTCAACTTTACGCTCATTGAATATACACTCACCGTTTCTACTTATTTTTGTTTTTAGTACACCGTCATCATATAGCTCAAGTGATTCTTCATTAATTTTAAACTTGTTTCCATCTGCATCATTTGATATAATACTACCAACAGCAGCACGAAGACCATATCCATTATCAAGAATTGCAACACCATCTTTATATAAATATGATCCAAGGTTGTCATCTATGACTTTTACAACATCTTTTTTTATATGTGCAGAATCACTATTGTCTGATACTACAAGCTTGTCTTTGTCCAACAACGAAGAAATGCTATTATCGTCAGAAAATGTTATTTTTTCTGAACTAAAAATTGATGTGTGGTTATCATCATCACTTATCTCTATTTGTGATTTATCGATATTGACACTATTAGAATCATCTGAAACATTAATATCTGTATTTTCAATAATAACTTTATCGCTATTTGATTCATTTTTTAAAATTACTTTGTCATATGATATAGTAGAAGATTTATCTCCATGTTTTATATACTTGCTGTTAATATCAGAGTGTGTACTTTCGGCGTTACCATCTCTATTATATATTCTTGTGGCAATATATCCATCTTGTTTTACTGGATATTCTGTAGCTATACCATTATCATTCTGTATTGTTTGTGTTGGCTTATTTGAATTAGAATATAATTCTACAGCTAATCCATTAGTCTTTTTAGCGTATTGTTTACCATAAACGATTATATCATTACACGATGTTATATCTATATTAGACTGAACACCATTTTCGTCCCATAAATAAGCTTTTAATCCTATAGCATTTTCTATATCTAAAATACAATTCTCGCCTTTTATTTCAGAAACATATTGACTAGAATCAGAAGTAGATGCACTAAGTATTTTTAATTTATTGTTATCACTATTCAACTTAAATAAATCACACGATCTGTTGTTATTGTTTTCAACTACAAGATTTGAACATAAGATATCATTGTCAAATATATTATTGCCATCAATAAACAATAATGAGGAATCACTAGAGCCAACATCGGAGGACTCTACTTGATGTGAATTTTTAGCCAAATCAATATTTATTTTGTTTGCTTTAAGAACAAGATTGCTTGTGTTGTTTTTCAACACAACAGACTGAATACAATCTTTTACATTATTGACATTAATTGTATTAGCAATAACATCATTATCTATTGGTTCTACTACAATACCATATGAAGATTCAGCACTTTTAACATTAAATGCAGAACCAATAGAGTCACTTATAGATATACATGTTCTGTCTTTGCTATAATCTGGATTACCATAAAAATCAACAATAAGATTACCATCTATTACATTTTGGTTATTATAGTTCTTAAACTTAATAGCAACACCTTCATCTTGCAGTGACACTATTTTTGCATTATTAGATTTGATAAAATGACCATCGAATATAATTTCTTGAGATATAGCATATTCTTTATCTTCAAAGTCCAAGTATCTGCAATCGTCAAGTGCTGCTTTTATGGAATTGTAGTCGTCATTTGACCCATCTGCATTCACATCAAACCATGAAAGTTTTGCATATCCAAAATATCTTCTTCTCCATCCATTGATATTTGTTCCATGATTATTAATATCAGAATTTTCTTCATAAAAATCAAATATTCCTTGCTTGCCATCATCTAATTGGTATCCGCCTCTAACATATGCTACTTTTGCGTAATTAACATTTAGTAATTCTAGATCTTCATATCCATCAACAATAACTATACTTGAATTTGCTATATTCAACTTAACTGACCAATGTAATGCAGAATAATACAATGTTTTTATTACAGTAAAAGTACCATCACCATTCGATGTATATTCTTTAACATATTGATCAACTGGTTCTGATGCATAAGATTTTGCAGTCATTTCTGCGGCTTTTGCTTCCCATTCATCTTGCTTTGTTATTTTTTCAACTTCTTTTGTTTGTTCAAGTAATGTTTGAAATTCAGAACCTGTTATGGCTTCCATACCAGATACTGTAACTATATCACCAGGATCTAGTTCTGGATCAAAGGTTATTGTACTAAGCACAGCATTATAGTCTATATCTTTAATTTTTCTTTTTCCATTAACATACACATCAGAATCGCTTATAGTTTTAGTAAAGCTAAATACTGCATGATTATCTTCTGTTGCAAACTGAGTCTCTACCCATCTTTTATGTCCACTAAGTTTTTCAGTATCTTCTCTGTGATGTAAAGCACTAAATATATTCTTTAGCTCCTTAACAGTAAAAGTGCCATCTCCGTTTGATGTATATTTCTTAACAGGCTTACCATATGGCTCAGAGGCAAATGATGCAGCAGTAAGTTTCGCTGCCTCAGCTTTTAATTGCTCTATATACCCATTTTCTTGTGCTTTTTGAGACCAATGTTTTGCAGAATATGTTAATGGAATTTTGTTTGCAGAAGTTATTGTCCCGTCTTCATGTGCTGTAAATTGCTTTACATGTTCATTGTATTCAGAATCAATAAAACTTTCAGCAGTAAGCTCTGATGCTTTAGCTTTATTTTTTGTATGTTCTGTATCTTTAACTATCTCTACTACATCGTTTTTTAGTTGCTCTGTTTGAGAATGAAATTGTTCAACATCATCTCTCCATTCTGATACTTTAGGATATATGCCATGCTTTATATCCTTTAGTATATCCATAAAATCTATATACATATATTACTCCATATTTTCTTTTTTATACAATTTAGCATCTTTGACATTTAACAAGTTCGATAAATACTGAGGATCGCCATATCTATCTATGCTTATGTCTTTTATTATGCCACTAACAATAGGTTTACTATATAATAAGTCATTGCCTTTTGCTAATGCAGTAAAAACAGTATTTAAGCATTGAACTTTTGAATAATCATCTCCAGATAATGCCCATTCTGGATCTATTGATTGAGCATAAGGTGCTCCAATATTATTATCATTAGAACCGGAGACGTAAGATGAATTGCGAACAAGAACTCTAGTTCCTACATCATTACCATATTCGTTTTTACTTGATTGAAGCATTATTGTTTTGCCATCAGATGCAAGAACACCATGAGTCATCACATGTAGCCAAGCCTTCAATATTCTTTCAGCTTCTCCTGAAAATACAGTAAAGTCTAAATTATCAAATGCAGCAGATATAGACAATATATATTCAAGATCAACAGAAAAATACCTTTTGGTTCTATATCTATTTAATGAATTCATAACTTTAGGCATACAGTAATCATTCATGTAATCAAGAGGATATGGTGATTTAATATCATCAATATTATATGGAAGCAATACAATTCCATCATAACCTGGGGAAGGTTCAATTAATACAAGAGTTCTATCAAAATTAGATTTAACTAAAGTTCTACCTCCAAATATCGGCTTAGTCTCTTCTACTGAATGTTCGTAAAACACTTTACTATTTTTACCTGAAAATTTGCGAATACCTTTTAATAGCATTTTACTATTAATAGAACCAATTGCTCCTTGAACTTTATCATAATTACTACGAAGATATTCAAAATCACTAATCATGTCTTAATCCTCGTTTGTACCATAATATATATTTGATTCTCCAAACGATTTCGGATATTGCTGTTCGGCTTCAAGTGTTTCTATATATGCAGATACTTTTTGATTATAGTTTTTTATAATAGCAGATGCTTCAGCTATATGTTGAGGTGCCTTTTTCTGACTAACAAAACTACATATAAACCTTGCTACAGCATAAGTAAGTTCTTCGTCTATATCAAGCTCATCATTATCAGACTCAGGCATATCAGGCATCCTAACAAATAAACCGCCAGGACCATTCCTTACTATTTGTTTATTTGAATCTTTCTCTGATAATAGTTTTATTGCATCAGCTTCATCAGCTATTCTAGCAAAAGCATATTTTAACAACATAAGAAATTCATCTTTATCCCTAGTAAGTGAAGTGTCACCAACAAGTAATGCACTTGATAATTTTCGTAATTCAATTAATGTCATAACTAAAACAACCTTTTTTGTTTTAAATTATGACATTATATCATTTCAATTCTTTATTGTCTATATGTAGCTATCATATATATCAGATTCTTCATTGTCATCATCATAATCATTCCACATTCTATAACCTAGACTATTTTTATTGTTATTATCAGAACCAGAATCATAGAACTCAGATAAATTAGGAGCAGGATACTGGATATCGATCATTGTTAGCTGGCTTATTCCATCTACACCGTCATCGTGTTTTGTACCAAATCCAGAATATGTTGTATATTTAATTTCATCAAGTAGCTCTTTCATATCAGGAGTATTTTTTAGTTCTTTAGCAAACCATATTTTTCTATTTTGCCATAAAGGTAATGTCATTCTAAATCTCCAGTGTTTGTTTCCACCTTCAAGTCTAGATCTAATTCCTTCTGGAGTACCAGGTTTTGCACCTTTCTGTCTAGCAAATGAAAAGAAAAAGTTTTTCTTTGGCATTCTGTCTTTTAATCCAAGAATATGTAAACTTTGTTGTCCATCGATCTCAACACCAACTTCTACCCATCTGGTTCTTCCACTTGTTTGCATAGCAATTGCAAATGTTTCATTATATTGTTCTTCAACTTCTAGTTTTTTAAGTGTCATATCAATAAGAAAGTGATTTTGATGACTATCTACCGCCCACAACATAATACAAGAAAAGTCAGAACCTTTATTTCCAGTTGTAGTAAAGTCGGTTGTAACATACCAGTTATATGAATATGCTTTAGCTATAATATCTTGCCTAGAGAACCATTGTATTAAAGTATCAGGTATAAGCCTATCTTCGTCATTACTAATTCTAAGATAATATTCCTGCATCAATGAACGCATAGGTGATGGGTCTCCAGCATTTTGTGACATTTTAGCTTTTATATAATCATTTATACATTGCTTATATGTATGTCTATCTGGCCATACACCTCTAAAATCTTCTTCCTTTAAGTCTTCACTTATTCTTTCAGCTTTAGGGAATACAATAGGCAACCATTGCTTATTTTCAACTCTTCTATATACTGGATCCTTCTTATTATATGGAGTACCTATAAGTATTGCAAAGTTTCCATTACCGCTAAGAGCTTTAAGTACATCAGACTCGATTGTTGATTCAATATTTTGAAGAACCACATCAGAAGTAGCATCAGACTCAGAAGATACCATATCATCAAAAATTGCTATGTCTGGCCTAAACAATCCATCTCTACTACCACGCCCTCCGGTGCTAGCTCCTAACCCCTTCATAGAAAATGTACGCTTAGCCCTTCCTGGAACTTCTGATGGCTTTAATCCTTGTTTATTAACATATTCATCATATAATGCAATTTCTTTTTTTGTTACAGGTTTTCTAACAAAAGATACCTCATCTTGGTTTGTAGTAGCTGATTCAAATATTCCCCTCAAGTATTCGCTTTCCATATACACAGAACCAATAGTCTCCATAGTAGTCTTAACATTGTTTCTCATTGAATCTGCTACATATAATACATAATTAACTCTACCGAATCCAGGCAACTCTCCTTTTGCAGCCATATACAATACAAGCATAGTACCAAGAAGGGTACTTTTTGAAAACTCACGGGTGCATAGTACAACTATCCTATTATTCAAGAATTCAAAATCTATATTTCTTACTTGAAAATATGGTCTAACATTATCACTTCTAAATATACAATCAATTAAAAAGTAGTGTGCTTTAGGATTAGCATTCTCTGGTTCTTCTCCAAGAACTAACCTAATGAAGTTCATAAAATCAATTGCATCTACGCTAGGGATATACCAATCAAGAACCACATCTACATGATCTAATAGTTTATCTACAGTAATTATCCCATCTCTAAATGCAGGATGTATCCACTTAGCTTCAATAGCTTGTTGCATTTGTTCATAAGTTAATGGCATACCATTATATGTATCAAATTCAAGTTCTGTCCTAAATTCACTAGAATAATCAGTTGTAATTGGCTTATAGTCTAAATCATTCATCATCGTCGTCCTCAACTTCAACATCTATAGTAAGATTAAGTCTCTGTATTTCCTCCAAAGGAACACCTTGTCTTAATAACTTTTGTTGGTTCTCAGCTATTTCTTTCATCTTCTCTAATGTTTTAGCTTGTGCTGTTTTAGCTTCTTCGCTTTGTCCAATAGTTATAGATACCTTTTCTTCTTCATTTGCCTTAAGTGTTTCTATGAGAGTTTTAGATGCTAGATGCTGAACATGAAATGACACATCTGGATCTGACATTAGTTCAACTTGTTTCTTTATTGCTTGATGAAGCACAGGTGCATATTGTATTTTAATATCAACAGCCATCATTGCGTCAATCTTTACAACTATCTTTGAAGAGTTATACATTGCTACATGATTTGATATCTGTTTGCCACTGTCTTTTAATCTTTTGTATTTATCAGGAAAAACAATCTCCCAAGCTCGTTCATTTGTCATCCCTCTTTTTAAAGTACAATATTTTATAGCATTAACATAATCTTTAAGCCCAACTTTTACTTCTCTAAATACAGGAATGTATGATAGTATGTTATCTTCTAAATACTCTTGAAGAACCTCACCTTCTACATCTTTCTCCATGTTGCTTATAAGATCAATGATCTCATCAGTAACCTTATGGCTACTACCTTTAGGCAACAGTCTTTGTAACCTATCTTTGTCTATTCTAATAGAACCAGACTCTACTATATCTGACATATACAAATATCCTTTTGAGTTTTATTGAAGTATTATAGCATAAAATACGATTAAATAAAAAACATAAAATTATCCAACCACGCTTAGACGCGTAAGGCGTGAGATAGAAGCCGTATCACAAGAATCTTGCCAAAGCGAGAGCGGTTGGCTCGTAGAGCCAATTGGTAAGTTCTGAGAAACGGAAGTCTATCGAAGCGTCTGGATGCGTCTATGGATGAGATGTAGAAAATAAATATAGAAAGAAAACTCTACATCTGGTTCTTCTACTATAGTGAGCTATAAATAGCCATAGAACCAGAGAAACAAGTCAACATATATCATAGTATACATTAACTATTAAAACAGCTTATTTAGCCTCATTACATAAAAGAACCAACAACACTAACAGATATGGTTCTATAATAGTAAATGATTCAACAAAGCTACGCTTTGTTACTTCGCTTCGCTCAGTAGGCTACGCTAAGAGTATTTGTCTGCGACGCTAAGCAAAAAGAAAAACCCAACCCCCAACCCCAACAAAAAGAAAAAAGCTTCGCTTTTTCTTTTTACTTGGGGAGTTAGCATTGATTATAATTTTTACTTATATTAGAACCTGTTCTATAGTATAGAAAAGTGGTAAAGTTCCCGCACTCTATAACTATAATATATATATTATGTTGTAAAAACAATACATCAAACCTATTTTCATAATTATTTTCCGATGTTCGGAATTCCGAACATTTTAGAAGCATTAAGATATCTTTAAGTGATAAAAAGGTATACTTTTAAT
>Ga0256828_1000192_pt1 | contig 41425 bp, 35 predicted proteins | sample CV88metaG_FD_185993 | JGI IMG/M metagenome (GOLD analysis project Ga0256828, IMG submission 185993) | Hydrothermal vent microbial communities from East Pacific Rise, Pacific Ocean - CV88 | ecosystem: Environmental > Aquatic > Marine > Hydrothermal vents | place: Pacific Ocean: East Pacific Rise...
ATTGCCGATTTGCATTACTTTACAATCTTTAGGATAGTGTACATTACTTAGAGTATCTTTTGTCTTTGCCGGAATACTAATGAGTTGTACAGTATTACACGTATTGAGATTCTTTGCATTGCTAGAGACTACAAAAAGTAGCAGACATAATATATATATTTTCACAGTATACCCTCACTACGTAAAATTTTTTTTGCATATGTATCTGCCCAGCTCAGTTTACCGGCAGCTAAGTATATTTTCAGTAAAAACTGTCGCATTTTTCTATCTCGTATATATTGCATTTCATAATTTTTTGCCAGTTTGGCAGCTTGGTTTAACATATTACCTGACTGTAATGCTTCTATCGCTTTTTTGACATACATATCATGCTCTTTTTTCTTTAAAACCTCTTTTGAAAGATCTAAATAGGTCTTAGAAGCACTTCCATAAAGAGAACGCATAAGGTAAAAGGATGCTAGTAATTCCTTTATCTTTATTGATCTATTTGCATTATGTTCAAGTACTGACTGTGCTTCATTATATTTTTTATAAGCCATTAATGCATTATATTTTTCAAATGTCCACTGTTGTGAATTTTTTGTGTCATATACTAAAAGTAAATTCATATATCCATTAGCATCTTTTTTATGTCCAAGTTTCAATGCCAAGAAATAAGCATCTCTTAAAAGTGCAATATTAGTGGGGTCTTTCTCTAAAAGTTGTTGCAAAAAATAATATCTTGCAGGTTCATGTCGAACAAATGTTGCATTTGAATACCATTGTTGTATATCATTATCATAGAGTTTTTGAGCATAAATTATGGCAAAGAGCCTTTTTATCTCTGTATAAAGTTTTTTTCTCTCCAGAGAATCCTTTATTTGAAAATATTTGATCATCTCAGCTTTAAATGCCAAAAGTGTTGCCTCTTTTTTGATAATCTCTTGATCTGAGCGCATTAGTTTTTTAGCCAGGGGAATAGATATGGCAACATCCCGAACTTCCATCTTTTTTTTCAGATAAACTAAATTCAATATTGGATCATCTGGATTGTGTTTTAAAAGATCTTTGAGATATACCATCGTAAGTGCATAATCAGAATGATCATCTTCAATAATTTTTTGTAAAATATTTTTCGGATAAAGCTGTATCAATATAAAAATAAAAACAGCAACCAGAAATACCAATTCTTTATTGGTTATAACAGAAACAGCTCCTTTATTTGCATTGTACATCTAAAATCCCTTCATGAATTCCTGTCGAAAAATCAAAAATTAAATTATTTCTTGCACTATATATTGGTTTAGTTGCAGGAATCGTTCTGATTGAACAGTTACTTTGAAGGTGATACTCTATCTTAAGATCAACTTCTGCATTAAAAATATATCTTAGTGTCTGATTTCCTTTTATTATTTGTGTAAGCTTGCCATTTGCACTTACGAGATAATTACTATCTTGCTGTTGATTATCCAAAGTAAAAATATGTTTCTCATGTGTATCTAATGCTAAATAGGTACGTTTGTTTATCGTTCTTTGACCTATGACAGTTGGTGATTTTTTATAATTTACATACTGTTTATTCGTTTCGAGTCTAAGTGTTTTTAAATTTTGCATACCACATACTAACCATTTTGCTTTATCTTTTGCAATCGAAACAGTATAGTAATCCATAACTTTTGGAATATAACTTGAAGTAAATACTGGCATGATATCAGGCTGTTTTAGTACCCAGTCAAAAACATAACGTAGAGCATTCAATGATGCTTTTTTACTTCCAGAATAAAAGTGATAATAGATATCTATAGGCTTAAGTCGTCTAGGTTTATCTGTAAGTTGAAATGTTTGCACAACCTTTTTAAATCCCCAAAAAGGTCCAAGCCAGTCATTTGTAAAAACATTTTCATTCTGTGCTCCAGTATAAATTTGATAATATTCTCCACGAGCTATACCAAGAGGTGCTACACGTGTTAGCCATGGTGCAGAATTATTAATAGTGGTATCACCTCCATTGATATTTAATATATTATTTTTATAAGTAAGACCTAGTGCATTTTCTCGTGGAGCACAATCTCCACTCCAAAATACTGTTTTTGCTTTTTTTGTTGCATTTTTTTGTAAAAGATTTTTATTGATAAAATCAAGCATGCCTTTTATTTCGTAAGAGAGTGAAAATGTATACCCCTTTGGTTTAAGTCTGTATCTTTCAGGAAGATTCCCATTCTTGATTTTACCCCAAAAGAAGGTATGTGTGAATGTATGTGTTGCAGGCTCCACATTTTTAAGAGCATACATCTCCTTAATATCAGAGAAACATCTTTGAGAAAGTTCTGGATATAGCCCGTTTGGCATCACTTCCGCACCAATTATGGAAATTGAATGTGGCGTTTTATATTTTTTAAGTATCTCTTTATAAATCACTTCACCTGCAAAATATTCAGGGTTAAACTCAGCGCGACTGACATAACCATCACCATCAACATGTGTAAAAAAGAGTCTATTTCCATTTTCGGTCGTGGGGTCAGGAACAGGTAAAGGTTTCAATCGCAAGGCTTCTTTAAAATACTCAAATGGATTAATAGACCACATATTTTCCTGGTCGATATCAATTAAAAAACTTTCATAAACAGCATATCCACCCCATGGTGTAATGGCAGCAGGTGTTGAAATTTTTCCATCACTATCTTTATAACTAAAAAGAGCTTTGGAACCTTTTGGAGGAGTAAAATAGAGTGTATCTTTTGAAAGAGGAGCTTTAATTTCAAAATTCATCATTGGATCAGAAATAATAACTTTTTTTGAAACACCTTCTTGTCCATCAGTCAAAGTGATACCGAGCTGTTGCATAAATATCTGTTGTGTATCAAACCCAAAACTATTGGCAAAGACAACATAGATATTATGTTTTTTTACCTCTTGAATCCATTCAATCAGTTTATCCGGAAATTTATATTCAGTATTGAGCCAAATTACAACACCTGCATACTGCGTCAAGTGTTCAGGATCAGGTAAGCCCTGTTTTATATCGTGCATAGTTTGGATATACCCTTGATACTCCAAAGGAACTGCTCCATATCGATGAGAATCAAGCATAATCTTATCTCTTAAAGTGTCATCAATTATAGTCAACACTTCTCTTTTAACGGCATTCTTCACACCATATCCATAAATATCTTTTGCATCATTTGTAAGGTATGGGATAAGACCAAAATTATGAAGTATTTCAACACGTTGCTGTTTCGTTTGATTTATGAGACCTTGTGTTGTCTCTATATCAATAATTATATTTGAAAATTGTTTTAGTTTTTTGATCTCTCTTAGAAGATTCTCTTTTTTTTGTGCATTATAAAGAACAAAAGCATCAAATGTATTTTCAATATCACTAAAATGCAAAGAGGATATCGGATGTAAAATAATCTGACTACCTTGAAAAATCTCTTTAATTTTAATTTTATTAAGCAAAGACACAATAATATCGTTAGAGACATCATCCTGCGGATCTATAAAAAAATTTCTAAAGCCCTTTGTGTGTAAAGTTTGAACTCTTTTTAAAATATCTTTTAACTCTTCATTTTTTGTTATTTTCACTCGAGCATATATTTTATTGTTATAAACTTTAAAACCATGCGTATGAATATTCGTCTTAGCCGGATTAACAATAATATAATCATGTACACCAACCATAGGATAAGAGATTTTCTCTCCCAAATAAATAATTGCACTTTTATCATCTATTGAAGCCTGCAATATACTTGCGAATAAAAGAACTGTTAAGAACAATAAAATTTTACTGCAACATAAATGTTTCATAATTCAACCTTTTCATCTCTTCACGTATAACAATAACAGATATTGTAAAAACAATAAGCAAAGAAACTGTATAGCCATAACCATACATTGCTGTACCCATATCAATAGATATCCACGTAAGAACTCCATTAAGCACAAAAAAAGCAATACTCAACCACATAGCCGGCTTTTTGCGATCAAGATAGTATAAAATAGCGAGAATAGACATAAAAGCCAACTGCAACATAGCTCCTATTGTCAAAATATAAAAAAGTCCTAAATACATTATTGATATATTTAACCAATCAAATAATGTTGGAGCAGTTAAAAATAAAATCACATCCATAATTCCCTGTATTACAAGAATTTCACGAATTGATTGTCTAATAATAGTGATCATATCATCTCTATACTGTTTGATAAGGTCAAGTGTACCACCACTTCTAACTGCATCATAATAGAGATCATATTTTTCAGCAAAATCAGCTTCAAGGCGGAAGAAGAAGATTGCCATTCCTGGTAAGATCGAGAAATATGCAAGAAAAATTGGCATATCATAAACAATAGAAGCATTTAGTTTACCTATAACATTACTTCCTGTTGCAGGGTTATACCAAAAAATAAACTTATCTACCCATGCACCTAAATTATAAGCCAAACCAGCTATTCCCAATGTCCAATAAAAATTCTTTTCTAAAAAAAAGTCAAGCTTTATAAAAATTGTAGACGGATAATTTTTTATAATAAGGCTCATAAGAACTATAAATAAAATAGAGTTTCCTGTAAAAAAGATATAGAGAAGTATTTGTATTGAATTACCAATCAAGTAAGACATAACGACAATAAAAGCATATGATAACAGATATGTCCAGACAACAGCTGCATAATATTTCAAACTTGCAGCAAGAATACTAGATATCCATACACCACACAGGATCATAAAAGTCAGCACTGCCCCAATAATAAAAGAGGAATCCAATCCTTCAAAAACCCAAAGATAAAGAGGTACGATAAAAATCAAGCCTAAAGACCAGGAAAGCACAATTGCACCAAAATAGGAAGGGAGTACTTCTTCTTCTCTTTTTTTAAAGATAAGATCTGCAATATAACGAGTAAAAGGTAACTGTAAGACACCCGTTATTATTAAACTTGATGCCAAAGCAATAGCATATGTAATGACTACTTGAAATCTAAAGGCATCCTTCACTTCCCCGACATTTGCCAGATTTAAAAAACCAACAATTAAAATTGCAATAATTGAAATCACCCAAGGTCCGGAACTTAAAATTGCAGAGTATCCATAAACTTTTGCTAACGACAGTAAACGATCTTCACGTAAAATTTTTCTTAATTCAAAACCTATACCTGCCATTTGATTACCTCAAATCTTCTTTGTGGTTGTTTAGGATAAGGCAATGGTTTTGGAGCGTAGTATGGATAAACCATTTGGCTTAGCTCTTCCCAATCTCTCACAATTGCCTCTTCGTAAATTTCTGCATACTCCTGCAAAAACATTGTCTGCTCATAATATCGTTTAACCCGCATAAGCCCAGCTTTTTGCGCTTTTTTCCATAAACCATTGTCAAAAGTCAAAAATTTAACATACTCTTTTGCAAGTGCTTCTGGATTTGCTATGCTCACAACAGCTCCTGCCATTCCTATAGCCTTATCTTTATCATCTATGGCACCATCAATCAAATCTCGACAACTTCCCACATCTGTTGCTACACAAGGGACTCCCGCAGCAAAACCTTCAAGAATTACCAATGGCATTCCCTCACTGATTGAAGATAGTGTCTGTAGTGCTGACTTTGGTAAAATATCTTTTATATTACTAAAACCAAAAAATTTAATTTTATCTGGATGTGCTTCTAACTCTTCTAAACTCATCTCACTTTTATTATTTTTAAAAATTTGTTTTTTTTGTTTAAGGTTAAGAGACACCGCCATCTGTTGACACTCTTCAAAATACTCCATATCTTCTTCAACAGGCCCTACTATCCATCCTTCGATATCAGGAATTGTAAGTGAGGCTATTTTTATTGCCCGTATAAAGGTTTTTATATCTTTAATAGGAACAACACGACCTATCAAAGTAACAATTGGTTTTGGTACGGGGAGTCTATAAGCCATGGTAGCTTCAAGACTTGCAACATCAACACCATTTGGTATAACATAACATTTATTTTCATTTGCCCCATAACTGATCTGAATATTTTTAGCTCCATTGAAAAGTGAAAGTGTGTAGTTCGATCTATCATAGCAAAAACGACCTATCCTATCAAAAAAATCAACCCACATTTTTTTAATATAATTATACTCTTCTGGTTGCTGTAAAAGAGATGGTTTTTTAAATTCAATCCAATCAGCAGAGAACATATCAATTTTTCTCTCTCTTGTATAGATCCCATGCTCTGTTAAAATATAAGGACGATTTGTATTATACGATGCTAATGTTGCCATGAAACCTGCATACCCTGTGGAAGGAGCATGAAAAACCCTTGTTTTTGGAAGATTTTGAACGATTTGTGCTAAAATCCAAATAGGTTTGTGAATATTACGTAAGGTCCAAAAATAATCAATAAAAGGGATATCCGGACAATTTAGCGAATAGGTTTTATCAATAAAATCCCATGCTTTTTGCGAATATAAAAAATCCTCAAAAGTCACTTTGTCATTGTAAAAAGAGATATTTTGTATCTCTTTTGGCATAGAGAAGTTATCACTGGAGAAACTTTTATAAAGTTTCTCAATAGATCTAAATCCTTCCACATCTCCTTTTCGTTTTTTAATAGATGGTGATTCATCATCATTAAAAAGATAATGCACTTCAAGATGTTTGAGATTAGGTGGGAATTCATAACTTATTTTCAATGGTTCACCATCAATATTATCCTGTGCTCCTATAAAACAAACACCAAAACTAAATTGAGGTAAACCTTGCATCAGTTGCGCTAACCATGATGAAACACCACCTCGAATATAAGGAAAAGTCCCTTCTGAGAACAACATAATATCAACAGTATCACTTTTTGGGAATTTTTCTTCTTCAAACATTAAGCACTCTTTTTCCACTGTTCTATAAGAGGGTGTATAGTAGCATTGATTTCTAATAGACTCAACTGATTTAAAATAGATTTCACTATATCAAATTTACCTATATTAAAATAAGCTTCTGCAGTATATGGTAAAACAAAGGTTGCATTATCTTGATTAAGCTCCTGCGCAATCGTAAGTTCAGTAATTGCTTTATCATAAAGTTTAAGTCTCATGTAATATCGACCATACAATTGATGCGCACGGGAGAGCTTAAAAAGAATATTTTGTTCTTTACTATCTTCTTTTTCTTTAAGTGTTTTAGTCAATAAATGTATTGATATATCTAAATATTTTTCTACCTCTTGCATAAATTCATCATTTAGTGTTTCATTGGATAGTTCAGAATAGAGCATCTCCCAATATAAAAAAGAGAGTTCATATGCCGAAGAAGCAATTTTTTCAGCATCAAAACTTTCATTTGCTTTTTTAAACTCTTCTAATTGGCTATTTATATTTTTTGCTAGTTTTTGTTCAGCTTTATTAATAATTGCATATCCAAACATTCTTACCTCATCATCAGAACTTGAAAGTGTCTGTTTTATAATATGTAAATTAGCAGGGGTTAAGTTATTTGACAGAACATTTAGTGCATGTATCTTTTTTTGTGTAGGTGTGTTTTTGTTAGCAATAACATCATTAAAAGAACCTTCCCCAAAAACTCTGCGAACTTCTAAAAAAGAGATACTAAATTCATCAAGATTTAAAATATTACTGTGCACGACTTTTTCTTCATAGACAGTATGTACAAGTTCCCAAGCAAACCATAATGAAGCTATATAACCGAGTATTGGCATTGAAAGATTAAAGATAAAAAAATAATAAAAACCCGATTTGACATTGTTTCTATGTAATGATGCGTAAAATAAAAAACGATGAAAATGTGTTTTATTGCTCATAAGTTGTAATCTATGATAATCTTTACCTTCATATCCTGTAGTAACAAATCTTTTTTTGATATAGTTAGAAACTGCCCATGCAATAACAAGACTTAACATTACATGTAGTATTAAAAGTAAAATGAAGAAACTATCAATAGTATATAAAACTTGATTAGTTATCATAATCATCTCTATAATATTTATTTAAGAGTGCTAATTGTTGCATATTAAAAGTCATATAATCAAACTTTTTGTCATTTTCATCTTCAAGTGTATTTAAAAGTCTGTTTAATAAGCCAAGTGCCGATCCTTTATCATTCATTGGTAAAAGAATTGTAAGAAAATAGTTCTCTTTGAAACGCACAAGATGAATCATGTCTAAAGAACGAAGCATTCTTTCTATTTTATCAAATAATCTGGCAGTACGTAACTCACTTGATGTACGTAAAACAAGTAAAATAGAATTAACTTTATAATCACTATGAAGTTTTTTCATTCTAAAGAGCTCAAATTTAAACTCTTTATCATCTATTAGTTCTACATTTGCGAAATTAGCCAACTGAACGGACTTGTTTGTTTGCATTGCAAAATATTCATGAATAATAGTAGCTGATGTTAAATATTCTCTGTTAAAGAACATAAAAGGCATTTTTTCAATTACCAAAACAGATACAATATCATTATTGATAAGAGCAGGAATAGACGCAATATATTTACTTTTTTCTTTATTTATCACACTAGCTTCACCAGCCTCATCACTAATATATACAGGTGCTTTTCTTGCTATTGATCTATCTATTATATAGTTCTTCAACATGCTTTCAAGATCGATTTCCTCATCAGTACCGATACTGACAACTGCTACATTTTCATATATAAAATCCTCTTCATAACCATTTTTAAGATAGATAATATGACCAGTCTTAAGATTAAAAGATTTTTCTAACAATTGTAAAAGATTTATATGAAATGCTTTTTGTTTATCTTCTACTGTTTCATCCTTGACAATTTCATCATTCATACTTAAAATATACTTAATAGCATTTCGAATACTCATAGGTTTCACAACATAATTCTTTTCGAGTTGGTCATGTGATATTTTTAAAGAATAAAATGCTCTTGAAAGTTCTGCAAGTTTTTGCGATTTATATTCAGCATCTACCTCAGCTTTTCGTAAGCGAGACATCCAATAATAATGGAATTGACTTAAAATGAGCATCATAAGTAAAAAAATGAGAAATTCTACATAATTGAATGTTGGATAAAAAAACCACATCACTAAAGAAATCATAGAAAGAGCCAGCACACCACTTTCAAAACCATGGAAAAGTGTAACTACAGTTAAAATAATAATTACATAGGGGACATTGGCATTTAAAAGACATATATCCTCTGGATTCATATAGTAGCCGATTAAAAGAAATAACAATACAAGCGATAATGTCTCTGCATAGGCATACTTGCTAATGAATGTTGATATCTTATCCAATTTTGTTTTCTCTTTCAATCTTTGACTCCTGGTTGACATCGCTACTTAATCATCTCCAACATCAACAGTTGTGCTGTCGTTCCAATAGAGCCATTACCCCAGTCACTATCAGAACCTGTAGCGCTCCAAACCAACTTTTTATTTTCTGTTTTATACAATGACAATTGCAGACTTACTGCAGGTTCACCATCTATTCCTGTTTTATAGCGCCATTCACTCACAGCTCCATACAAAAAATATTTCGAATCATCACTTTTTGCTTTTTTATAAGCTTTTTTAAGAGAATATTTTTTTTCATTAACATGTGATATGACTCTATAACCTTTTGACTTTAAAATACCCTCAACTATATTAGAAGCCCGCATACCTGCACGAGGTGTATCAGTAAAGTTTTGCAATCTAAACACACTTACTGCAATATCTCTTTTCTTTTGATATGTATCATTAACATCTTCATAAACCTGGGGCAAGCCTTTAGGTGTTGCAACTATTACATTACTGCTACATCCTACAATCAATAAACCTACAGTAATAAATAAAAAATTCTTTAACATTTCTCAATTCTCCTTCAATTTTTTTACATCGACATTTCATTGTTATTTTTAATCAAAAATCCCATTTTTCTGTTCTTTTTTCTTAAAATGCGAACAAAAAACGCATCTGATAGATATTTATAACTCCATCATAATCATCTGTCTCTTTTGGTAAAGCATAGATGTAATTCATCATCACTTTAAATTCTGTTGTTATATACCAGTTAAGCGATAAGCTATAATTTGTCTGCTCTCCACCATGTTCATCCTTATCATTTAAATTTATATACGAATAACGTAACCCAAGCTCAAGAGCTCCACCATTTGTTGTTTTTACCTTTGAAAATTTCGATTCTTCCGCATTAAAACGTTTGCCTCTTCCTATTAAAAAATAACTGCCTTCAAAGAAATAACTATAAAAAGAATAGTTATCCTTCATAGCATCAACAACTGTATCCATAAAACCTGCCTCAAGATAATACTTATTGTTTAAGTATAAGGCATCAAGATTTCTCACCGTCCGCTTATTAACTAGTTTTATTTTTGTAGAAACATATTTTTCTTCTAAGATATTAGATTCGGAATTTTGTTTATAACGTAGTGTTTGTCCTTTGTAATCTTCACTGAACATTCCAATACCAACATGCAATAAATTACGCTTTGCAAATTTATATGTATAAGTTCCTCTAAAAGCATAACCTGGTTTTTGTACTTCATCACGTTTGCGTTCATCGATAGAATTTGCATACGATGCAAGAAAAAGTCCAAAAAGATGCCGCTGTAGTTGCGTATGTAAAAAGATTTCCAACCCAAGTTTTCTTGGTATTGAAAATGCATCATCACCCAATGGTCTTTCCATAAAAGAAAGGTTTTTAGAGGTAGTATAACGTTGTAGAGAATAGGGAATTTTAATATTTCCTACTTTTACCCTATAAAAAACATCTGAAAACATCTTGTCTTGATAACCAATATAGATATCTTTGTAATGATCATTTCCCGTAAAGCTATATTCTAGTTCATAAAATAGCTTTTTATCAAAAAAACTTCCTTTATGATCTACACGTATTCTACGCCACATATTATTAAAATAGGGTTGAGGAAAATCAGAAAATTTTGCAGGTTTTTGGTCTACATAACCTAAATCATAACTAATTTGACCACCAAAAGAGTAAAGATAACCAAATGGGCGTACAGGACGTTCATTCGAGAGATTACTCAAATAATCCTGATATCTATAATGTGCTTCTTTTTTCTTAACTAGCTTTACTTTTTTCTTTTTTTGCTTCTTGCTCTTGTTTTTCTTTGGTTTCATTTGGACAGGTTTTTGAACTACAATAGAACTACTATTTTGTATAGGGACTAATATAGGTTTTTCTAGAGGCAGAACAACTTCTTCGATCGCTATCTGTTTTTGGACCTTCTTTGGATTTTTCTTTGTATCAAATCTACTTTTATATGTAGTACGGATATAAGCATCTTTATACTTTTCTTTTAAATCTTGTAACTGTGTTTTAGCATCACTGTATTTTTCATAACACCCACATCGTACAGTAAGCATATCAGATATTTCCATTATTTTACAACTCTCACTATAGTTGTTTTTTTCTAAGGCATCTCTATTTTTAGTATTATTAACACTACTTATAATTTCTATCGTATAGCAAGTCTCTTTTGCATAAAGTACTGTTGTTAAAAATAGTATCCAGACTGTAATCTTTTTCATATCTTACCCAAATCAATAGTAATATAATTAGCAGCTTTGTTTGGCTTTTTACCGTTATCCTCTACACAAAAAAGGATTCTTTTACCATTATTCTGCACAAGTGTAATACCTTCACAATAGCCTAAATCAAAATTTTGTTTTATTAGTGATGCTTTTTGTGTTTTTAAACTGTAAAAATAGAGCTGAAATTTAGAAATTCTCTTACCATTATCACCAGCAACCAACCATATCCCTTTCTTTGTATTATCATATTGCATAGCTCGTATACCCAAACCATCTAAATTAATAAAAACTGGTTTTGCAAAAATTGGTTTCTTTGGTTTCTTTTCAAAAAGCTGATACGGATTCTCAATTCTAAGAAGAATAGCATTTGAATCATGCAAAGGTGAACGAAAACCAATAAAAAGAGAATGATTATTCGGATCTGCCGTTAATGCCTCAATATTAATAGGATTATACCCAAGCAGTCTATTGCCAAAAATTTCAGGTCTATAGGCAATAAGATCTTCTTTAAGCTGTTTATATGTAGCTATATCAGTTAATGCTTCATCTTCATAATGCATCATCAGAAGTTGTTTACGCTCTTTTTTATCTTTATTTGAACGATTTAATGAATGTGACGTAATAGCATAAACGGTATGTTCATCAGAAGTTATGGCTTCTAAATCTTCTATCTTCTTTTTAAATACTTTTTTAAATTTTTTAGGGATGTGCAAATCACCGATCTCTACAACATTGTTATTTTCATCAAATGTAATAAGTTTAATTGGTCTTGCACTACTCTCATCTTCTACAATTAAAACTTTGTTATTATCTACAGTCGTTGCACCGGATGGTTCAAATATATTGTAAAATTTTCCTATTTGATAACTCTTTTTCTTATCTAATACAACATGTTGAGAATTTGTATCAACAAGTGCATAGACAATAAAAAATGCACTGACTATTAGACCAAAAGAGAAAAAAGCATACGCAAACTTCAACCAATAGTATTTCTTTTTAATCTCTGAACTTAAAATATGTAAATGGCTTACCATCTCTTTTCTTGATTCTTTTGTACTTTTAAGCGATCTTTTGATCTGTTCTTGATACTCTTGTGGAGAGAGTTCTGCAATATCTTGGTAGTACAACAAACTAGAGTATCCTTCAAGGTACTCTTTTTTAACAAGTTTTTCTTTGACTCTTGGCTTCACAGATAAAACTGCTAAAATAATAGAACCAAGTGATGTCAAGATAATAGAAATAAATGCATACGTCATAAGTTTATTATGTGTTATAAAACTTGAGGCTGTTACACTGACTGTTAAGATAAAACCATTTATCGAGATCAAAATTCCAGCTTTTGTATCTGCTAAAGATGTAAGATCCAAGTTTGATTTTAAAGCATTTCTAAAAAACGTATTAATCAAATTTGATTTTTTTTTCTTTTTTATGCTGGTTTCATTGAGATTTTCTTCGTTACTGCACATCAAAACTCTCTACGCCATAAATTGTTTTTTCTGGTAATTCTAACCTGTTAAATGCAGATTGCCAATGATTTGAATTATTTGCTTCTTTGGAAATAACTTTCAAATAATAGGTCCCTTGTGGTAGATTAATTACAGTGCTAAAATTCAAATCACTTATATTCTCTAATCTTAGAAGAGTCGAATTAAAATCATAATTATCTGAAACATTTATATCATAAACAATTGGGTCATTTTCTAGATCTACAGATCTATCCCACTGAAGATAAAGCGTATGCGATGTAATATTATAATCTGCATACTCCGTAAAAGGCATTGGATCACCGATAACACTTTTATATAATGCTATATTTTCAGGCATTTGAGATATTAACCTATCACTTGCATGTTGCCATGCTGCATCAGAATTATGTTCATTATCAGGATATCTTGACTGAAAAGGTCGAACACTACTTTCGTAACTATCGATTTTTTGACGTATGTTTGTATCAGAAAAATATTTTTCTCGCATTTCATCAGCAAGAGCATAGAGATCATCACGATTTTTCTTAATACTTAGGAATTTTTTTGCTAATAAACTTTCCCACCATACAGATATACCATATTCATTTTTTCCTAAATATTCTGGTGTAGCCCAAGCTCCATCATAATCCCATGGCATAAAATAAAAAGTCTTTGAATTAAAAGGATTATATAGATAAAAGTTATGATAAGTTGTATCTTTATTACTGATAACCAAATTAATAGCCAACCATGTCAAATAATTTTTTCTATTAAAATATTGGGCAATTACCGTGTCAATATCCATGTTGGAATTTACAGCACGGAGCATTTCTTGTAATGCACGATGATCTTTTCCATTCTTTATTTCCAAAATCTCTTCAAATTTTGCTTCATTTAATGGTTCGCCTTTTGCATTAACTGCAGTATTTTCTAAAGCCCAAGCATCAAAAAACATTCCTGTTGCATTATAAAGGTTATCTTTATCATTCCAGCCTCTATTAATGAGAAACTCTTTTCGATATGCCTCAACATGCGTAAACAATCCATAATCATTACCATCAATAAAGAGTTGGACAAATTGTGTTTTCAGACTTGTAATATTTGGTATTTCCCGCATAATATCAAAGCAGAGTTTATTTTTTATTCTTGATTGATCTGATTGTGATTTTGCAAGTGGAAACTTACGTTGAGAATAAAAAAGATTTGTTTTAGAATTAAGTTTAATAGAATAAGACTTTTGCTCAGCTTCCCTACTATAACCACCCTTAATTTTAAATGTTGCATTTTCAATATTATCTGAATAATCCTGTGTAGAAAACTCTACACCCAAAATTGGTTCATAACTATCAAATGGATCAACATCATGATTGATGTCATCAAGTGTACAAGGCCGAGGAGGAGCAGTAACATCATCCCATGGAGCACAATTATATGAGTTTGGATTTGGAATTGTTATATCAAAGGATATGACATTTGTATTGGCATCTTGATACCAGCGCTCATTATCTTTAATATCACCTATAACAGATGGCTGTTTACTAACATTATTAGAACTGCCACCACACCCCGTTAAGGTCAGGACTATAAATAAAAATAAAAATCTACTTTTTACATTCACCAACAACAATATTTCCTTTATTTTTCTTAAGGGTCTTCTTTTTGATCCCTTTAACTTTTCTAAACTCTTTTAAATCTTTAAAACATCCGTGTTCATCTCTATATTTTATAATACGAGCTGCTTTTTTTGGACCGATTTTTTTAAGTGTTACCAATTCATCAAGTGTAGCTGTATTAATATCAACTGCTGCTAATAAAAAAGAACTGAGTAATGCGATCAGAACCAATAATTTCATTTGCATCCCTTCAACTATGCGATTAATTAAAATAATTAACCTTAAACTAATTTTTATCAAATTATATCTAATTATTCGTGAGTTTTTGGTGAGTTTCTGTGGATTTTCTTATAAACTTTCTATATATAACACACTCGTTAGCTTATTTGGATATAATTCCAGATAATATGCTTTCAGTACAAGGTTACACTCCATGAAAAAAATCGCCATTATCGGACGTCCAAATGTTGGAAAAAGTTCACTTTTTAACAGACTTATAAAAAATAGAGATGCCATTACATCTGACCTTGCGGGAACAACACGCGACGTTAAAAGAAAACATGTTCTCATCAATGATAAACAGGCGATCTTACTTGATACAGGCGGACTTGACAAAGGGTGTGAACTTTTTGACAAAATAAAAGAGATGAGTCTTAAAGCTGCTTATGCGGCAGATATCATCCTCTATATGGTTGATGGAAAAAGCATCCCCGAAGATGAAGATAAAAAGTTCTTTTATGAACTACAATCTATGGGTAAAGAGATAGCACTTGTAGTTAATAAAATAGATAATGATAAACTTAAAGAGAAACTTTGGGATTTCTATGAGTTCGGAACAGGTGATATCTTTGGTATCTCTGTTTCACATAACCGTAATACCGTTGCTCTTTTAGATTGGCTCTATGAAAAACTTCCAGATGAGGATATCATCAAAGAAGAGGAAGAGATAACAGTTGTTCATGAAGAAAAAGAGGAGCTTAGCGATGAAGAGTTCTTTGCTCAATATCAAGAAGATGAAGATGATGAGTTTTACTACTGGGATGAGGATGAAGATGAAGTCGAAGATGACTCCATCTTTGCCAATAATGACAATATCAAAGAGTTCGATGAGAATGATATAAACCATATCAAAATCGCTATTATCGGACGAACAAATGTCGGAAAAAGTTCACTTCTTAACGCCCTTTTGGGTGAAGAGCGCTCTGTTGTCAGTGCTGTTGCAGGAACAACCATTGACCCTATTGATGAGACCGTCGAGTATGAAAACAAACAGCTTACATTTGTCGATACAGCAGGTCTCCGCCGTCGCGGACGTATTATTGGAATTGAAAAGTATGCTCTGATGCGTACAAAAGCGATGCTTGAAAATGCCAATATGGCTCTTGTCGTTCTAGATGCCAGCCAACCTTTTTTGGATTTGGATGAAAAGATTGCAGGACTTGTTGATCATAATCATCTTGCTTGTATTATCGTACTAAACAAATGGGATATTGCAGACAAACAAGAACATGACAAAATCATTAAAGAGGTGCGTGAACGCTTTAAATTTCTCTCCTATGCACCTATTATTACACTCTCAGCAAAAAGTGGTCAGCGTGTTGACAGACTTCATGATATGATTCTGCAGATCAATGAAAACTACTCACAAAGAATTCCTACAAGCAAGGTCAATGAAGTTTTAGAACGTGCATTGCGTCGTCATACACTGCCAAGTATGCATGGTCAGGTCATTCGTATCTACTACGCTACACAGTATGAAACACGTCCTCCAAAAATTGCTATTATTATGAATAAACCAAAAGGGCTACATTTCACATATAGACGCTATTTAACGAACAAATTTCGAGAAGCATTTAATTTTGAGGGGACACCGTTACTCTTTAAAGCGAAGAAAAAAGGAGAGAAATAATGGCATTAGCACTTACTTTTATAGTTGGTGGATTAGGTCTGACGCTACTTAGTTTTTATTTTTTTAAAAAGATGAAAGAAGAAGAAAGCAAAAGAAGTAAATAAGCCCTCTCTATTAAGAGAATGGCTTAAAGACTACCATACCAACAATTAAAAGCATTAAGATAGTTGGTACTTCGTTATACATACGAAAAAATTTACCACTTTTTGTGCATCTATCTTCTAAAAGTTTGATACGAAGTACTCCAAGAGAGTGAAAATACCCTATAAGAATTACTAAAAAGAGCAGTTTTGCATGTAACCATGATGAGTTCATCCAATCACCTATATAGATCAGGCTCGAACCACTAATGATAGTTGCCCACATAGACGGAACACCTATATATTTATAGAGTTTCATCTCCTGAATTTTCACTACCTCAATAAATCCCTTATTATCAATATGTTCCATATGATAAACATAAAGACGAGGCAGATAAAAAAGTACCGCAAACCATGAAATAAAAGAGATAACATGGAACCAAAGTATCCAATCATACATATTTATTACCTTTAAAAATTTGTCTCTATATAAAAAGAGTTATAATTTGATCCACCATGAACACCACTAAAAAGTCCAAAAACTCCTGATCGATGTTTTAACAAATATCCCATATAAACATTTTCTAAAGATTTAACACGTATTAATTTACCGACATCAAAATCAAGTGTTATATCAAGATAATTTAAAAACCTAGCTGTTGGATCTTGCTGATGTGTAAGTGGATCTGTTGCATCATAGACTTCAGCAACCAAGAGATCATTTACATATGACACCCCTTCACCAAAACCAATACGAATACGATTGTCAGCGAAATCAAGATTATAGAAAAGTTTTATGTATGCTAAAACTTCATAAGTATCTGAATAACCTCCATAATAAACACCTCCTAACTGATAGTCGCTTACTTCGTTAAACTTAGAAAATCCACCCTTCATATAAACATCAATAGGTAAATCAAAGAGTCTCTCTTTTAAGAGGTATCCGGCATCAATCGCAATGACATCTAAATTAAGAGGATGTTTAGAAAAGTCTGCCGTTAACAAGATATCCCCTAAATCCTTTTCACTTGCATATCCATAAGCAACACGAAATGAATACTTCTTAACTCCATCTGCCATCAAAGAGACAGAAAAAAGAGTAAGAAGTAAAAAGAGTACTTTCATTAAACTATGCATCGATAACGTCTAATTCTTTAAGAGAAGAGCCTTTATGGTCTTTCACTTTATCATGAAGGCGACGCAGTGCTTTACTCGCACGATCAATTGCAATATCGATTGCTGCATCCAGATCTTTATCTTGTTCTGTAATAATGATAGGAGCAGCATGCGCTACATGTATTTCAAATTCTACTGACACACCATCTTTTTGGGCCATAACATTACACATTACACGTGTTAAATCCAATGAATATCTTTTAAATTTTTCCACTGCTGCTTCAATGTGTGCTTTGTTTACATCACTTAAGTTGATATCTTTTGCACGATATTGTACTATCATCATAAATCCTTTTTTATGAGCACTTTAAGCTCTTATATTTAGAGATATAATAACAAAATAAAGCTGAGATGGGTATAATACGCTAAAAAATATTTAGGAATTTGATATATGAGAGTATTAACCGGTATTCAGCCTTCAGGTGATTTGCATATTGGAAACTATTTTGGTTCGATTAAACAGATGGTCGATGCCCAAAAAGAGAATGACACTTTTGCGTTTATAGCGAACTATCATGCTATGAGCAGTGGTAATGGTGGCGCAGAACTTGCAAAACTTACAATGCAGACTGCAACAGATTTTCTCAGTCTTGGTATTGACCCAGAAAAATCTACCTTTTGGGTACAATCTGATGTTAAAGATGTTCTTGAACTCTACTGGTTACTATCGGCATTTACACCGATGGGCTTATTAGAACGGGCACATAGTTATAAAGATAAGGTTGCAAAAGGCATTCATGCCAATCATGCACTTTTTTCTTACCCTGTACTGATGGCAGCTGATATTTTACTTTATTCTCCCGATATTATTCCCGTTGGGAAAGATCAGATTCAACATGTTGAGATTGCAAGAGATATTGCTATTAAATTTAATAATGAATATGGTGAAATTCTTAAAATTCCTGCATTCAAAGTAGAAGAGAGTGTTGCAACCGTTCCTGGAACAGATGGACAAAAAATGTCAAAATCATATAAAAATACAGTCAACATCTTTGGCGAAGAGAAAAAACAGCTTAAAACCATTAAAAAAATAGTTACTGAAAATATTCCAATGGAAGAGCCAAAAGAGTATGAAAATTGTAATGTATACAATATGGCAAAACTTTTTTTAAATGAAGACGAATGCAACGAACTTCAAGAACGTTATAAACGTGGTGGTGAGGGGCATGGTCATTTTAAACTCTATTTACATGATATTATTTGGGAATATTTTAGACCATATAGAGAAAAACGAGAATATTATCAAACACATCAAGACGAAGTCCGTGATATTTTAAACTTAGGTGCTACAAAAGCGAAAGATATTGCTACTCCTATGATAGAAAATATACAAAGTGTTACAGGTATAAGGTATTAATTAAGTTAAAAGCGATACAATAAACGTGGAATGTGATACCAACAACTTAAAACAGAAACAGGATATAACATGCGTTTATTTTTATTAACATTACTCTTGCTTGTCAATCTTCAAGCAAAATCACTTTTTAGTAATGAAGACCAAACCAATACAAGTAAATATATTGAAAGCTTAAAAAATTTAATTTTAGCTACTCAGAAAACAAGGGGACTTACAAACTCATACCTCAATGGTAATACAGCAGCCATGCTTCTTGTTTTTGCAAACAGAGATGACATGAAAAGTGCTATAGGAAATATGGAAGCACTACCTCTTGCTGCTGATCCAGTTATTAATACAAGAGCAACAGCAATTTCCCAGACTCTTATCAAATTAAATCGTAAAGCCTTTAAACAGGAACCTGCTAAAATATTTGCCGCATACACGGAACAGATTGAACAAACACTAATGCTTGCTCAAAGTGTATCAAAACGTTTTTCAAAAGATCTAACATCTTTTGGTAAAGATATTTCTGCAGTGATGATGGAAATCATGTTGCCAATGACAGAATATACAGGAAGGTTAAGAGGTTTGGGTGCAGGGATTGCAGCAAGAGGAAAAGTATCTAAGGATGATATGGAAAATATTGCAATGCTCTCATATAAACTACAGTCATTAAATGAAAAACTACAAGATCAAATGACACAAATTATTGCAAAATATCCGAATAAGCTTCCGTCATCTATTAGCAAAGAGCTCTCAATGATCAACAAAGAAGTCAAATCATATAGTGAATTTGCACAAAAAACACTTCTCAAAACACCACAAAAAGTAGATCCGGATAACTATTTTGAAAATGGTACAAAACTAATTTCAATCATCATAAAAGCATATGATACAAGTAATAAAGCGATTAGAGAAGATGCAAAAGGGTGGATTTAAGCCCTTTGCTTATCTAACCAAACCATAAGACCTTTTTGTGCATGAAGACGATTTTCAGCTTCTGCAAAAACAATATCCGCGTGAGACTCTAATACCTCTTCACTAACTTCTTGTCCACGATAAGCTGGCAGGCAGTGTAAAAATTTTGCATTTTGGTCTGCAAGACACATCATAAGTCCATCAACCATAAAACCTTCAAAATCTTTAATACGCTGCTCTTTTTCATCTTCTTGTCCCATAGAAGCCCATGTATCGGTTGTTATAACAGTTGCTCCACGTACCGCTTCTTTTGGATCATTCATCACTTTTATAACGGCATTACTCTCTTTTGCAAATGCAAGTGCCTCACGCAGTACCTCTTCATCTACTTCATACCCTTTTGGTGTAGCTATACGAAGTTCAAAGCCAAGTTTAGCCGCAAGCATCAACCATGAGTGTGTCATATTGTTTCCATCACCAATATAAGCAACAACTGCATTTTCAGCCACACCATACTCTATCATCGTCATATAATCAGCCAATAGCTGTACCGGGTGATAAGAGTCTGTAAGTCCATTAATAACAGGCACCTTAGAATAGGATGCAAACTCTTCAATCATTGAATGTTCATAAGTTCTTATCATTACCATATCACACATGGAAGAGATAACACGAGCTGTATCCTTTACAGGTTCACCACGACCAAGATGAATATCTCTATTTGAGAGAAAAAGTGCATGTCCTCCAAGCTGAAACATCCCAGTTTCAAAACTTACACGTGTACGTGTTGAACTTTTCTCAAAAATCATTGCCAATGTCTTGTTTTGTAGCTCTTTGTTGTAGATACCAGTTTTTAAATCTTTTTTAATTCTTAAACCAAGATCCACAATCTCTAAAATTTCTTCTTTTGTATAATCTTTGAGTGTTAAAAAATGTCTCACGATATTGTCCTGTTTTTTATTATCAGTAATTTTAATATACTTTTCTTTAATTTATCTGTTTTGTAGCATCTTTGCCACTTCTTTTGCATGATATGAGATAATAATATCTGCACCCGCACGTTTAAAGCTGGTCATTGTTTCCATTACTACTCTATCGTAATCTATCAGATCATTCATCCCAGCGAATTTTAACATTGCGTACTCGCCACTCACATTATAAACTGCCATAGGAAGTGTTGTAGCATCTTTTATCTCACGCACTATATCAAGATATGCAAGAGCAGGTTTGACCATTAAAATATCAGCACCCTGCGCCTCATCCGAAATACTCTCAGCAATCGCCTCACGTCTGTTTGCAGGATCCATCTGATAGCTTGCACGATCCCCAAAGCTTGGAGTTGATTCTGCTACATCACGGAACGGTCCATAATAACCTGACGCAAATTTTGTAGAGTAACTCATAATTGGAAGCTCATTGTAGCCCGCTCCGTCAAGTGCCTCACGCAATGCTTCTATAACACCATCCATCATCCCACTAGGAGCAATCATATCTGCTCCAGCCTTTGCATGAATAATAGCCTGCTGTCCAGAAATCTCCAAAGTTGCATCATTAATAACTGTTTCTTTCTCTTCATCAATAATTCCACAGTGTCCATGGTCTGTATACTCGCAAAAGCAGAGGTCAGTTACCACGAACATGTCCGGATGAGCCTTTTTTATCTCACGCACAGCTGTTGCAATAATTCCATGTTCACAAAGTGCATCACTTCCAACAGAGTCTTTAACATCAGGAATACCAAAAAGAATAATAGAATAAAGCCCTAAAGCTTTTAACTCTTGACACTCTTTAATGGCAACATCAAGACTCATTTGATAAACACCAGGCATAGAAGCCACTTCGGTTTTAATGCCCTCACCACTTCTTATAAAAAGAGGATAGATAAAATCATCTGTAGTTACATGTGTCTCACGAACCAATGCACGCAGATGTTTATTGAGACGAGTACGGCGAAATCTTTGAAACATTTTTAAAGCCTTTTTTACTATATTTGATTATAATTGTATTTTTAAGAAAAGATTTTACCATTTTAAAGATTAATTAATGAATATAAAAATTTCAGACGTAGCAAATTTACCATCACGATTTGGCGATTTTAAAGTAAAAGCCTTTAAAGAGGGTGAAAAAGAACACCTTGTCATTTACTCAAAGAACTTAGCTGATATTCCTGTTGTAAGAGTCCATTCCGAATGCCTCACTGGTGATGCAATAGGAAGCTTAAAATGTGACTGTCGTGATCAACTGGAGTACTCCTTGTCTCTTATTGACAAAAAAGCTGGTATGGTAATTTATTTACGCCAAGAAGGTCGTAATATTGGTCTTCTAAATAAAATAAATGCCTATGCTCTACAAGATAAAGGATACAATACAATTGAGGCGAATCATCAACTTGGTTTTGCTGCTGATGAGCGCACTTATGAAGTTGTTACTTATATACTTCATCATTTTGGTATTAAAAAAATTAGACTTTTGACGAATAATCCAAATAAAATCAATGCAATATCTGATGTAGAGATTGTGGAAAGACTTCCTATAATTATGGAATCGAACAAATATAATGAAAGTTATCTAGATGTAAAAAGGGATGAAATGGGGCATATGCTCTAAAAAGGACAAACAATGCCTATAGATATTCAAAAAGATTCCCCAGAATTAGCACTTAAAAAATTAAAAGCGCGTGAGAGTGTAATGCAGCAGCTTGAAGCCATTGCCGGGCTTGGTTCATGGGAAGTGGATCTTCAAACAAATCAATCTACCTGGTCACCGGAAAGCTATAAAATATATGGTATCGATCCTAATGAAGAAGTAAATATCAATACATTCTTCTCTGCTATACTCCCTGAATATCTACAAGAAGCTCAAGGGCTCCTTCAAAAAGCCATTAAAACAAAACAACTACTTAAATATACTTGTAAAATAAAACGCAGTGATGGAGAGATCAGAGACATTCTTATCAATGGTCGGGTCATTGAAGAAGATGGACAATCTCTTAAACTTATAGGTACAACCCAGGATATAACAGAGATAACAACAATTCAAAAAGAGGCGGAAGAGCTCTCTGAACTACTTGAGCACTCATCCAATGAAATATATATTATAGATTATAACTCTTTGAAATATCTTTATGTAAATAAGGGAGCCCATAAAGCACTTGGCTATACAAAAGAAGAACTCTTAACAAAAAAAATTACAGAGATAAACCCTTATCTTACAGAAAAAGAGATAGATGTAATACGTAAAAAACTTCATAACCACCATACAGTTCTAAATCGAACTATTCATAGGAGAAAAGATAACTCTGAATATTATGTCCAATCATATATATATAAACTCTCTTACAGAGGGCAAGATGCAGCTGTTATTTTTGATACCGATATAAGTGAAATTATTGCTCTTGAACAGGAACATATTAAACAATCAAAACTTCTTGAGCATCAAGCCTATCATGACACATTAACAGAACTTCCAAATAGAACACTCTTTGAAGATCGTCTGCAACAAGCAATAATTATATCTAAAAGAAACAATGAAGACTTTGCATTGCTCTTTATAGACCTTGATCAATTTAAAAAGATAAATGACTCTTTAGGTCATCATGTTGGAGATAAAGTTCTAATAGAAACTGCTCAACGGTTTCAAAGACTTTTGCGTGAGGAGGATACACTCTCCAGACTTGGAGGAGATGAGTTTACTATTATTTTAAAAAATATTAAAGATGAAAAAAGTGCTGCGACTGTAGCTCAAAAACTTCTTAACAGTATGAAAACACCTATAAATATGGCTGCACATACACTTCATATCTCAGCAAGTATTGGAATCAGTATTTACCCCAATGATACAACTTCTCAAGAAGATCTTATCAAATTTGCTGATACTGCCATGTATAAAGCTAAAGATGAAGGAAGAAATAACTTTCAGTTTTACTCAGCAGATATGACTAAAAATGCCTTTGAAAAAGTCATTATGGAGAACAGTCTACGTGTTGCTATTAAAGAAAAGCAGTTTGAGGTCTTTTATCAACCACAATATGATGCTATAGAAAATAGAATTGTTGGAATGGAGGCACTTGTTCGATGGATTCATCCTCACGTTGGTATAATTTCACCAACAGAATTTATTCCCTTAGCTGAGGAGAATGGTCTTATTATCGCCATTGATGAAATTGTCATGCAAAAAGCAATGCAGCAATTTGCTCAATGGTATACCAATGGACTCAATCCTGGTAAATTGGCCTTAAACCTTTCAATGAAACAACTTGCAGATAACAATTTTATGACACACCTTTTAAGAACAATGCAACAGCATCACTTTGATCCTTTATGGTTAGAATTAGAAATAACAGAAGGACAGATGATGCAAAATCCAGAACAATCCGTTAAAAAACTAAAACGCCTTAGTAAACTCGGTATTGAAATCGCAATTGATGATTTTGGAACAGGATATTCTTCTTTATCTTATTTAAAAAAACTTCCCCTACACAAACTAAAAATAGATAAATCTTTTATTGATGATATTCCTGATGACAGTGATGATATAGCAATAACTAAAGCAATTATTGCTATTGCAAAAAGTCTAAATCTAAAACTTATTGCAGAAGGAGTAGAAACACAAGAACAAAAAAGCTTCCTTATAAAACACGAATGTAAGTTAATACAAGGTTACCTTTATTCAAAACCTATTAATGCGAAAGAGATGCAGAAGCTTCTAAGTGAATTTTGATTCTTGTAAAGCAGAAACTCGTCTCTCTGAAGAGGCCAATGCTTTTAAAAGATTAGAAGTTGTCTCCTGTAACTCCAGATAATATAATTTCACTTTATCAAGTTCAAGAGGATCAATCGCTTTTTTCCCCAAGAGTTTAGAGAATAATCCCTGTTTTTTTTGTGTAAATAAAATATTATAAATTTTTGCATACTCTCTATGCCATTTTTCATGTTCAAAATCTAAATTTGTGTAAAACTGACTTCCAATAATTTCTTGCATGTGATTTTGAGGATCATATAGCCACTTTCCAAAAGCACATTTTGTTTTTTCAAGAGCAGTTGGATCTTTAATCTCTTTTCCATCAATAGCAGCTTCAATCTTTTGCATCTGCAACTCATGGGCTTCTTTTGCTTTTTTAATAGCAGTAAGTGTCTCATCTTTTGTCATAAAATTTCCTTGTTATATTATCACTACTGTTTTTTAATTTAATAAAAAAAGTATATAATAGCACAAAAACTATAAAGAGGAAAACCAATGCAACGTCCAGAGCCAAAAGATAACGAAATCAAACTAAGCAATAAACGATATATCGTATCTAAAACGGATCCAAAGGGTATCATAGAGTATGGAAATGATTACTTTGTTGAAATTTCTGGTTATTCTGAGGCAGAACTCATTGGGCAACCTCACTCAATCATTCGTCATCCTGATATGCCAAAAATAGTTTTTAAGTTAATGTGGGACAGAATAAAACGAAATGAAAATATAATGGCTATAGTTAAGAACTTGGCAAAAGATGGTAGTTATTACTGGGTTGTTACAGAATTTGAAGCGAAAGTAGATCCAATCACAGGAGAAATTATCTCTTATACAGCATTTAGAAAAGCAGCCCCTCAAAAAGCGGTTAATGCTATTGAACCCATTTATAAAAAACTTATAGAGATTGAAAAAAATGGGGGGATGGAAGCAAGTGAGAAATATCTCCGTGGTTTTTTAGAAGAAAAGAACACTACATATGATGATCTTATTAATGATTTAGTTGAGAATAAAGGTCTTTTCAAAATCTTCTTCAATGCAATGAAAAAAATGTTTACTTAAGGATTACACTCATCCCGGGCAAGGTACTTTTGTCTTGTATATTTAGATGAATTGCAGTACAATAGAACCAAGAAGGGATCAAGATGAAAGGTTTACTCAAAAACTTTCTATTAAGTGGTTTTCAATTTGGTAGGGATGAGTATGAAAAAAAATTACACTTTATTCTCTTAAATTCAATTTTGGCAATCGTTATTGTCATGCTCTTTTTTTTATCATTCATGCGTTATCTTTCACATCAGAATATTCAAGCCCTTATTGATATTGTTGCTGCGGCATCATCTTTTATTACAATTATAATTGCCAGAAATTCTAAAGGGAGTATTAAATATTCTATTCCCATTCTTTTAGGTTTATTTTATTTTTTAATAACCTTTACTTTCCGTAATATTGGAATTATTGGAACAATATGGTATCTTGTTTTAATTCTGGCAGCATTTTTTTTAAAAGGCATAAAGATTGGTCTTTTTATAAGTTCTATCTCCATTTTAGCTATTGTAACAATAGAGATATTTTCAAATGTCGAGTACTCAATGTATCAATACTTTTACATCACTATTCCTATAATTATCAGTATGGCATTTTTATACCTCTACGAGCAAAGGAATACAATACTAAATACACAACTTCAAAAGCAGACAAAATCCTTAAAATATGAAGTACAACTTCAGACTAAAGAACTCTCAAAACTTTTGGTAAAAAGTAAAGAGCTCTCAAATATCATTCAGAATTCGCAATTAGAAATATATATTGTAGATTACAAAACTGATAGATATCTCTATGTAAATCATGGGGTTATAGATAATTTAGGGTATAGTGAAGCTGAACTTTTAAATATGAATATTTACGATATTAATACATCAATGATACACAGCACAGTGGAAAACTACAAACAACTTATGCTAAAAAATAAAAATGCTGTTAATATTTCCCAACATCAAAAAAGAGATGGTTCAAACTATGGCGTACAATCTTTTATGCATAAAACTAAATATAACAATACAGATGCTTATGTTATTTTTGATATTGAAATATCATCAACACAAAAAGCACAATCTAATATTTTAAAGCAAAAAGAAAATCTTTCTTATCAGGCCTACCATGACACTTTAACTAAATTACCAAATCGTATGCTTTTTCAAGATAGACTTCTTCAAGCGATAAAAAAAGCCAAACGGGATAAAACTAAATTCGCACTACTTTTTTTAGATTTAGACCATTTTAAAGAGGTAAATGATAATTTTGGTCATGAGGCAGGTGATGCAGTTCTTATAGAGGTGGCCAAACGCCTAGAGAGAACAGTAAGGGAGGCAGATACTGTTTCAAGAATCTCAGGTGATGAATTTTTAATTATATTAGAAGATTTTGATACTACTCAAAATATCATTACTATTACTAAACATCTGATAGAAGCTCTGCAGGCACCTTTAATATTTCAAGATACTGAGCTTATAGTAACCTGTAGTATAGGAGTAAGTATTTATCCAACAGACAGTGAAGATGATGAGACCCTTATAAAATATGCTGATCGAGCAATGTATAATGCTAAAAATAGTGGGAAAAATAATTTTAAATTTTATCGATAAGTAAACTTTACTTATGTAATTTTTCATCAATAAATATAGAAACTTCCTTTCTAAATCGACTATATGAATAAGATTTTATATTTTTTGAAATTGCTTTATAATCAAATTTTTTTGTTTCAAATAACATAACTGCATTTATAATAGCATCTACCTCTTGTTTTTTGAAATATATTCCACTAACACCATTCTCAACAGTTTCTCCAGTTCCACCGTAATCTAATGCAATTACCGGTGTTCCACAAGACATAGCTTCAAGTATTACTATTCCAAAATCCTCTATAGCAGCATACACAAAAGCCTTTGCTTTTTGCATATATTTTATAAGGACGTCTTCCTTCTGGTAACCTAATAATAGAATATTATCACCTGCAATTTTCATAATTGATTGATACTCTTCACCATCACCAATAACAATGAGTTTTTTTTCTGGCATTTTATTAAAAGCTTCCACGATTAAGCGTGTTTTTTTATAAGGGACTAGACGAGATACAGTGAGGTAAAACTCTTCTTTTTGTTCATAGAGACTAAAACGTTCAATTGCGACAGGAGGATATATAACTGTTGATTGTCGATTATAAATACGTTGTATGCGTTCTGCTACAAATTTTGAATCAGCAATAAAATAATCAACCCTAGTCAGAGTTTTAATATCAAATTTTCGAATATACGCTAAACTACTTTGTACAAAAAATTTTTTAGGCTGTTTTAGGTTATATGTATATTCATCATAAAGGTCCCAAGCATAACGAATCGGAGTATAACAATAAGATATATGGAGCTGATGAGATTCTTTTTTTATTCCTTTTGCAACAGCCCATGAGCTAGAAATAATAAGATCATATTTACTTAAGTCGAAACTTTCTATTGCTAAGGGAAATAGTGGAAGATAATTTCTAAAATGATGTTTTGCAAATGGCAATTTTTGAATAAAAGAGGTTTTTACAGATTTATTTGCAACAACTACTTGACGATCTTTTGGCGTTAAAAAATCCACCAAGGAAAAAATATCAGCTTCCGGGTATAAATCTATTAAAGCCCGCAATACTTTTTCAGCACCAGCATTTGTCACCAACCAATCATGTACTATGGCAACTTTCATGATAATAATCTCTCAAAAAGGGCTTGATGTTGCTGAGCAGATTTCTCCCAACTGAACTGTTTTGCACGCTCTAATCCCTTTACTCGTAAATCATTTTGCAAGTCAGAATTTTCTATTAAAAGCACAAGTTTTTCTGCAATATTTTTAGAATCGTGTGGATCACAATACAGTACAGCATCTCCACCAACTTCTGGTAATGATGTTGCATTTGAGCTTAAGACCGGTGTTCCACATGCAAATGCTTCTATAATTGGCAATCCAAAACCTTCATAAAATGAAGGAAATACAAATATGCTTGCAAGATTATAAACTTTTGCCAATTCTTGATCTGTTATAAAGCCCAAATAGATAATATTTTCTTTATTAGCTTCAATAAGTTTCATGATCTCTTTATTCTCCCAACCTTTAAAACCGACCAAAACAAGCTTATATTCTTCCTTAATATCATTACTTAAAGCATTATAGGCCTCTAACAAACCGATAAGATTTTTACGAGGTTCTATACTTCCAACACTTAATAAAAACTTTTTTGGCAACTCAAATTCAAGTTCTATATTGCTGTAAAGACGAAAAATATTATGATCAATTCCATGATAAATCACATGTACATCTTTATCCTTGAAATCTAATCGCTCTAAAATTTCACTTTTTGAATACTGTGAACCAGTTATAATCGCATCACTTAAATATATATTTTTAAAAAAATATTTTTTAAAATGTTCAATACGCTCTTTAGGATGGTATTTTTCATAAAGTATAAAAGAAAAATCATGCACAGATGTAACTATCTTTTTTGCTTTAATAGTATCATTTGGAATAAAATTTGGCTGCCAGTAAAGATCATACTTTTGTTGTGTAAACTTCGAAATTATATTGATGATTTTACGAGTCATTTTTTTTAAGACAGGTATAGATTTCAATAACTGCTTAAGCCGTTTTAATTTACTCTCTTTTTGATCTAAGATCAACTCTTTACTATGAAAACCATAAAAATAATAGTACTCGAAACTTTCATCTTTTCGTAATCTCTTAGATATTTCTAACGTATATCTTCCAATTCCTGTTAATGGTATTAGCAAAGCTATTGTTTCAATCAGAATCCTAGGCTTCAAACATCTCCTTTAATGTATCATAAAAAGGTTTTTGTTTCACATGTCCAATAGCTTCAAATAACTTTTTATTAGATCCAGTCAATGTCTTGATTTCATCTTTTCGAATAAATGCACTGTTAATGACAATCTCTATTTTATAACCCGCTATCTCTTGCATTATTTCAATTACATCTAAAATTTTAATACCACGATTAGATGCAATATTGAAAATCTCACCGCTTATATTTGATTCTAATAATTTTGTATATATTTCACATACAAAATCGATATCATTAAATTCTCGATATACATTTAAATTACCAAGTTCTATCTTTGTTCGTTTATTTTTAAAATGTGTTACAATTTTAGGAATTAAAAAATCTTTTTTTTGTCCTATTCCTGTGTAATTGAAAGGGCGCACTATAATCAAAGGCAATTTCTCAAAATAGTTTTTTGCTAGAGATTCCATTGCATATTTACTGGCACCATAATGATTCATTGGTCTCGGACACAATGATTCATCAAGTACTTCCACATGTTGATTACCGTAAACGGTAGCGCTACTTACAAGAATAAGCTTTTGCAAAGATTGTTTCAGTTCAACAACTGACTCTAATAGATTAAGTGCGCCAATAGTATTTATGTTATAAAAATTCTCATTTTTTCCATGCCCGACAAAAGCGATCGCAGCCATATGAATGATGAAGTCAGGTTTTACTATTTTTAGAATTTTTAGAATTTCATCTTTATGAAGAATATTACACACATATGTCTGTTTTTGATTGTTTGGAACAAGAGAAGTTTCATAAATATCATATCCATGATTATGAAGATAGGATGAAAGATGTTTACCAGTAAAGCTATTACCACCTATAATCAGTACTTTTTTCATTACTTTTGACTCTCATAATTAGCTTCTAAAATATTATCTAGATATTTTATACCTTCAAAGTTATTCATTATAATCAATAAATTTATATATGCATCAACTAACTCATTGATATTATCAATATATTTATATTTTACTTCATAAAGCTTACTATTTGCTTCATTAACATCTATAATACTTTTAAGTCCATGTTTAAAACTTTCATCCATAGCCTCTACATAAACCGTAGCTGATTGAAATGCTTTATGATACATTGACAAAGAATCTATTGCTGTTTCAAATTTTGAAAGATACTCATCTCTATCTACCAAAGCTTTCTCTTGAGCCGAATATAAATCTTCAACTGCAGCTTTTTTCAAAAGCTTTGCTTCAGAAATTTTAGAAGATGTTGCCCAACCACTAAAAATTGGTATTTTAACAGTTAGCATCACTCTATCAGTATAATTATAACTGTAATCAATTGTCGGCGTATCAGTATCATATCGAACAAAATTCGCATTTAGATTAACTGTTGGATAGTGTTCAGCTGTAGCTTGATTAATCTTTTTTGCAGCTAATTTTGTGCCATTTTTGGCAATTATAATTTCAAGATTATTTTGAAAATCTTTTTGATTGCTCAAAATAAAATCTTTCATATATTCAATATTTTCTAATATATTCTTATCAATGTGTATCACTGGTAAATCAAAAGTTTTGTTACCAATAAAACTTGTTAGTTTCAATAGTGCAATTTTATAATGTTTTTTTTCTTTTTGTAAATCAATATCAATCGATTCAAATTCAACTTTTGCTTGTAACATATCAACTTTACTAATTAAGTTCATTTCATATTTTTTACGTGCTTCATGTAATTTTGATTTTTGAAGTTTTTTATATGATTTTAATAATTCTACTTTATTGTGAGACTTTAAAAGTTCTAGATAAGCTTGAAATGTTTTTTGAGCTAAGGCTATTTTTTGTAAACTCAACTTTTCTTTAAAAATATCTTGTTGAATCTTTTGTACTTTAATATTTTCAAATAGAACCGGGTTGTAAATAGTTTGTGATAACGATACACCATAACTATAAAGACCCTGTCGTACCATTTTACCACCAAAGCTTGGATTATATTTATATTCAGCCTTGCTATAATAAGCTGAAAAATCTACTTGTGGATATAGTGATGCTTTTACTTGATTAACTTTCTCAGTTCCAGATTCCACTTGATACTGTGCAGACTTAAGATCATGATCATTTTCTAAAGCTAATATATAGACTTTTGAAAATGTTAAAACATTTCCAAAAAGTTGGTATGAAAACATCAAAAAGAATAAAAGTATCTTCATTGTAAAATTATTGTTTTGCCAAGCTAAAGAGTAATTGGATATTTTCTAAAGATTTTAAATGTATATCGATTAAGGTAATAATACCCTTTCTAACCCATTCTGCTAAGACTTCATCACTTAAATCATGCAGTTTCTCTTTATTTACAACTTTAAAGCCCTTAATAAGAACTCTTTTCTCTTTTCCTTCACCAATTGATATCTCACGATCTTCTAATATTCCACTTTGGCTAATAATTGCTGCAGTCTCTTTTGTGACTTGCATTGTTTGTTCATATGAACTTAAAAAATCTATAATATTAACAAGTATTTTTGAGCTTTCTCCATTCTCTTCAAATAAAGGCACTCCTGTATCTGAAAAAAGCGGAGATTCCTCATCAATCAAAACAACCCTGTTCAAAGAATCTTTTTCCGTAGTTGCCAAAGCAAAAGGATATTTTTTCAAATATGCCGGAACATACTTTGCGATCCATTTTCCTTCTGCATTAATTGCTACATTTTTATTATTGATCGATACCAATGCGACCAATCCAGGTTCTTTATCTGCAGTAAATACTATCGGAAATGTATTTCCTACTAATGCAATTTCATTTATAAGGAGAGGTATAGCAGGCAGTGATTTTGCAAAAAACAGATCCCCTGATAAAGAAAGTTTTAAATCCTTATGTTTTTCTTTATCTAATAATATTAAATCTTTATACAAATTCATACACCTCTTTTCAAATAAAAAATAATACTTTTAATTAAGCGATTCTACATCATTATAGCTTTAACACTCATTATTTCTTTTAAATACCTATCCTAGTAATAGACCTTAAAGCATAATTTTACTATACTTCGTATCTAGAAAACTCTATTTAGGTTACAATACTCACATGAAAAAAGATAAAAACTTACATCTCTCTCAAACACAACTTGAAAAAACATTAAAAAATACAAAAAAATCTTTTATTTATGTTGGTTTATTTAGTATGGTGATTAATATGCTTATGCTGGTACCTTCTATATATATGTTACAGGTTTATGATAGAGTCATGACAAGTAGAAGTATTGAAACACTCTTTTTCTTAACGCTTATTGTAATTGCGATGTTCATTACAATGGGATTACTTGAAATAATTCGTTCACGAATCTTGGTGCGAATTGGCAATAAAATAGATCTAGAACTGAATTCCCATCTCTTTGATCTTATATTTCATTTAGCCAGATTAGAACCAAGTAAAGCTACATCTCAACCAATTAGTGACTTAACAAAAATTCGACAATTTATGACAGGTAATGGAGTCTTTGCATTTTTTGATGCACCATGGTTTCCTATATATCTTTTTGTCATGTATCTTTTTAGCCCATGGTTCGCACTTTTTACACTCTTTGCTGCACTTGTCCTTTTCTCCATTACACTTATCAATGAAAAAACAACAAAAACTGCTCTAACAGATGCAAACAATATGCATATGCATGCACTTGGATATATCAATAAAAATATAGCAAATGCAGAAATAATTCATGCCATGGGAATGAATGAAAATATCAAGAAACAGTGGCTCTCAAAACATTTAAAATTTTTAAAAATACAATCAGATGCTAGTGATACGGCTGGAAAATGGTCAAACACTTCAAAATCTTTACGCCAACTTTTTCAATCATTAACATATGGTATTGGAGCATATTTAGCTATTAATGGAATGATCTCAGCTGGTATGATTATAGCTGGTGCTGTTTTAATGGGGCGTGCTTTACAACCATTGGATCTTCTCACGAACAGTTGGAAAAACTTTGCAGACTCAAGAGAAGCATATATACGCCTAAATAACTTACTCCAAAATTTTCCGGAGATTCCAGAGAGCATGCCATTACCGGCACCACAAGGTGAAATAAAAGTTGAAAACATCATTGTTGTCCCGCCGAATGCAACAAATCCAACATTAAAAGGTATTAACCTGTTTATACCAGCAGGGACGACTGTAGGTATTATTGGACCAAGTGCATCAGGAAAGTCTACTCTTGTTCGTGCCATTTTAGGTGTTTGGCCACTATTTACAGGAAAAGTACGATTAGATGGAGCAGATATACATCAATGGAATCCTATTGAACTGGGAAAATATATTGGATATCTTCCACAAGATATTGAACTTTTTGAAGGGACAGTAAGCGATAATATCGCGAGATTTACAGAAATAGATGCTACTAAAGTTATAGAAGCAGCAAAAACTGCGGGTGTTCATGAAATGATATTAAAACTACCACAGGGTTATGATACCATTGTTGGTATTGGAGGGTCTACTCTTTCTGGTGGACAAAGACAAAGAATTGGTCTTGCAAGAGCTATATATGACAAACCAAAATTAATAGTTTTAGATGAACCAAATTCTAACTTAGATGATGATGGAGAAAAAGCTTTGCTCAAAGCTGTCTTAGAAATGAAAAAGAATAAAAGCACAGTTTTACTTATTACTCATAAACCTAATATTTTATCAATTGTAGATAACATTGCTGTTTTATCTGAAGGTGCGCTTAGCATGTATGGAAAGAAAGAAGATATTTTTGCAGCTTTACAACAGAAAAAAAAGCAGGCAAATCCAAATCCATTCCAACATAACCCATCAAAACAGCATACTCCAAAAATGACAAGACCTGAGGAATAAATTTTGAATATAAATAACCATTCAACATGTAACATAGAAGATATCCCAGATATAGATGAATACAAATATATAAAGAGAGGTCTTCTTGTCCTATTTATTATATTTGGTATATTTGGGACTTGGTCAGCATTAGTACTACTTGACTCTGGGGTCTCTCTTTCAGGTAAAGTTGTAACACAAGCTAATAACAAAATCATTCAGCATCTAGAAGGAGGAATAGTAAAAGAAATATATGTAGATAGTGGAGACCATGTTAAAAAAGGCAAAACTTTACTAACATTAAATGCTTCACAGGCAAAATCTTCTTTACTCTCCATACAGGCAAACTACTATGAAGCCCTTGCAAAAGCGAGTAGACTTATAGCTGAAGATAAACAGTTAAAAATGATTACCTTTGATGAAGAGCTTAATAAATTAGATGACAAAACAAAGATAAAACTAATTAATGCACAATTAGAAATTTTTCATAATGATGAAAACTCTTATAGAAAAAACAAAACAATTGCTCTTCAAAAAATACAATCTTTAAAAAAACAAATTGATAGTTTACAGAATATCATACTTATTAAAGAGAATCTACTTCAATCCTACACTACTGAAGCGAAAGAACAACAAGAGCTTTTAAAAGAAAATCTGACCAGTAAAGTTCAATTCAGAGATATTCAAAGAAAAATCAATATAACAAGATCTGATATTCTTGCCAAAAAAACAGAAATCGAGAAAGCAAACATTGGTATAAAGGAGATTGAAACAAAACTTGCTTTACAACAAGAAGATTATTTTAGAAACATAAAAAAAGATTTAAGAAAAACACAAACTGCAATAGCAGACATGCATGCACGTATGATTGACCTTGAAGACAAACTCGAAAGAACAGATATTAAAGCACCTGTCAATGGTACAATATTAAATATGCAAGTCCATACTATTGGTGCCGTTATAGCACCAGGAAAACCTATCATGGAAATTGTACCTGATAATTCAAAACTCATAATCGAGGCGCAACTTCCTACACAATTTCGAGATTATGTACATATAGATTCAAAGGCAAATATGACCTTCCCTTCATTTCAGATGAAAGGAAGATTTATCCATAATATTGAAGGAAAGGTCATTTATATTGCAGCTGACAGTACTACAGATAAAAAAGGGCGTAGCTACTATATTGTAAAATTAATAGTTGATAAAGAAGGAGAAACAACTCTCCAAAATGAAAGCTTGGAACTTGTTGCAGGCATGCCAGCTAATGCTACAATTAAAATTGGTAAACAAACAGCATTAGAGTATCTTTTAAAACCCATCTCGCTCATGTTAGATAAAGCCTTTTTAGAAGAATAAGTTTTATAGATGTAGCACTTATTATCGTGCTACATAATATAATTATTTAAACAGCGTGTGTAAATGCATCAAGATGGTGCTGACTACCATTATCCAAGGTTGTATAAAGGCCTACTAAATCAGTATTGACCGTAGTATCCAAATAAGTTCCTAAATCTGCAATATCTGTCACTTCAATAGTAACTCCAACATTAAGAGCATCTGCCAAAGAAGTTTGTCCTTGATTTATAAGAGTTGTATATAAACTTTGAAGTTCTTCGTTATTATATTCTCCTGCAGGTAAATCCTGAAGATTAGAGAAATCAATGTTATTTGCTTCTAAAAATGAAGCTACTGAATCCATATGTCTCTCTTCTGCATTGGAAATATTTGTAAAGATATTAGCCCCATACTGCTCTTCAAAACTATCATAAACATTCATAGCTAATTTTTCTTCTTCGTACATATGCAATAGACCTGAAATTTCATTTTCTGTCAAAGTAGTTGTTGCAGCAGCTACATCCATTCCTGTCGCTGCACCAGCATTAGCCGCATCCATTCCTGTCGCTGCACCAGCATTAGCCGCATCCATTCCTGTCGCTGCACCAGAATCATTTGTGTTATCAATCATATTATTAATTACATCTTCTATAGAACTAGAACCATTTTGGGCAATCACTTCAATCTCATTTAATGCATCTTCTACAGTTGTTACATCATGACTAATTGTATCAATCACATCATATGCTAAAGCTACATCATTTTCTCCAGAATGGGCAAACGCAACACCAACAGTTGTTTTATTTTCCAAAACTGTTGCATCATTACCCTGTGCACCATTAATCAAAGCTTCAATCATAAGAGTTTCTGAAATATTTCCAGAATCAATTTGCTCAGTCCAATAGTTTAATCCTGCAGAATCCGCTTCTCTTCCAAATAAATTTTGATAAGCTGCAGAGACCATATCTTGAGTTGTTACTGCATCTCCATAAAGAGTTTGTGCCTCTTGTGATTGAAAAAAACTTGAAGCAATATCTTCCAAACTTGTTAATCCAGAATCATTCATCCAATAATTTAAACCTGCAGCATCAGGGGCTCTGTTAAACGTTGCCACATATAGTTGCGTTATCTCTTCTTCTGTAAATACCATCTTATATCCTTTGTTTAATTAAATCTAAAACTAATTATATACAAAGAGTGTTAGCAGTTTGTTACTACTCTAAAGCAATCATTCCATCTGCGAAATAAAGACCCGTCAATTCTATAAACTCATCTGAATTAGAGAAAGATAAGGCAACATCAGCTTGTGAAAATCCATTATTCATTTCATTTTCCCAATACTCGATACCAGCTGCATCTGCCTCTCTATAGAGTACATTTTGATACAATGTATTTAAAAAAACTCTATTATCCTCTGCATTTGTATATGTAGTTATAAACTCTTGTGAATGAACGAAAGAATTAGCAATATCATTTAAAGAATAACCCTCTTCAATATTATGCACCCAATATAAAATACCTGCCTCATCAGCAACTCGATTTAATAGTGATAAATAAAGTCTTCCTATATCATCTGCTTGCGTATTTTCCAGTTCAATAAACTCTCTACCGTATAAATTCAAATCTATTTCTTGATTATTAATATAGAGAGATTCTATATTGTCCAAGCTATCAAATCCTGTACTTACATCGGCAACTACTATTTGGTTGCCTAACTTATCAATTCGCACACTATCGAAGTTATCAACATATTCATATACTGTATCAAATCCATGCATTCCCTCAACGTTATTACTTGCATCATTTAAAATAATTGTATCGTCGCTATTACTTCCAATAAGATTTTCAATAATCGTATCATCCGTTATTAGTACATAGTGATGCATATCCCCATCAACTATCATACTTTCAGATCCTGGATTTATATCAATATACTCTTTATCCATTGCAACAATATTTTCATAAGAAATTGTATCTACTCCACCATAATCATAAATTGTCGTAATATTGTCTTTAATCTCACCGGTGTAACCATAGATAATATCTGTATAGAGTATATCTCCCATATTGTAATTATCATCGTCTAAATCTACTCTAGCACCATATATATCTTGTAGAGCGAGAATATCGGCTGCTTGAAATGATGTATATGATTGTGCATCATAATAGTAATGATTATGAAATTCATCATACCCTGTATAATCAGTATAGGACATGATAGTATCATGAATATCAATTCCTGGGTAATCAGGATTGTCAAATGGGTGTTGTAATCCTAATGCATGCCCTAATTCATGCAGTAAAGTTCCATAACCTATACCACCATATCCAAAATCCTCAGCAGTAAAGTTTGCATTTATATAGACATCACCTGAAGAGCTGACACTATCTGTATAGGGCATATAGCTATACCCTAGTAAATAATCCGAATCCATATACTTCTCAGAAAAAACAATATCACCTATTCCTGTTTCCATATAGTTAAAATCCAAATTTATAAAACTGCTGATGTAATCCAACATATTATTTACAGCAGTTTTCATAACAAAAGAGGGAGTGATACTCCCATTTGCATCTTCAGCATCTTCATAATACAATATTCCATTCCTAAATGAATAATTAACAGGATCCATATCCCATTTATCTCCATAGATCAATCCATTAGCGAGTGTTTGCGTATTCATCATTGATTCCTTTATATAATTATAGCAGAGTCATAAAAAGTAAGTTAAAAATTTATGTAAGAAGAGATTTAAGAAGAGATTTAAGAAGAGGAGAGATATATACCTCTCCTCTTTAATAAAAAAAATTACATTGCATCCACTTGAAGCCCAGCAAGACTAACATTATCTAAAAATGTGTTTACTGCGGCATCCATTGCTTGTGCATACTCATCACTATTTGAGAAACTCACGATCATACCTGTTCTGTCTCCAGTACCTTGTATTTCATGAATCCAATAGTTAAAACCTGCACTATCAGCATCTCTACCTAAGATATTATTATAAAGCTGATTGATGAAATCTGCATCAGATTGTGCACCAAAACGCGCTAAATACTCTTCACTACCTGCAAAACCTGCAGAAATTTGTTGAATATTTGTACCATTTCCTTCAATATCATTTAACCAATAAACAAGACCATTATTGTCTGGATTTCTTCCAAGAACTGCACTGTAAAGTCTCGATACTTGTTGTTCCAATGATACAATTTCATTTACCAAGTTTGCAGCTAATTCAATATCAGAAAAATCAAGCATCTCAACTTGTTGTAATGTATCATGCGTTGTCGCTCCATCATCTTCCACAACAACATCATTTCCACTAACGTCCACATTATAATGATTTAAAATATCGTCATAACGCACAACATCTACGCCGTTTCCACCGATGACAGTATCATGACCTATTCCTGTAAAGAAGACATCATTGCCATCTCCACCATCTAAATAATCATCACCTTCACCACCATCAATACTATCATCACCCAGTCCACCGAACAATCTATCATCACCACTTCTTCCAGAAAGAAGATCTGCCAATGTTGTTCCATGTATTACATCATCACTATTTTCTAGACCTATACCTTCTACAGCACCATCTAGAATTGAAAAACTCCAAACACCTGCTTCATTATGTCCAGCAACTCTATAATCATCTAAATTCAACATAGCAGTCTGATCTCCAGAGAATGGCACTTCATAGTAGTGTTCACCATCACCTGCACTATATCCTGCTCTTGCTATGACACCACCAAAACCACCACGTCCACCACTAGCATCACCTGTTGTCCAGTTTACATCTTCATATCTATAGATAATGTCAAATGCACCATCACCTGTATTCACAAGTTGCAGTTGAAAAGCATTTGTTTTATCTTGATGATAACTGTAATAACCTACATCATCCCATGTAACTGTGATAGTATTGGTATCAGGGTTAAGATCATACCAAACCAAATTCGAACCGGTAGAATTCCCTTCAGGATTGTAATTGGACGTACCCGTCTGCTGAGCTATCTCACTTGCTGCATTAGCAAGAAAACTGTAAAGAGACGTTGTCGCATTTTGTATCTCTTGTGTTGATGCAGGATCCATATGTGTCGTTGACTGTACATCACTTGCAAAAGCAGATGATGATGAAAGATTCCATTCCGTGATATCATGATTTAATACTGCTGCTGTATAACCTACCGTATCAAAGTACAAGGTATCATTTGCAAGATAATCTCGAAACGCACTAATGCTCGTATCAACATTTACTGCTGTGCCTTCGCTTGGTTGAACTTCACCTGATCTTGTATCTACATCTGCCCAAAATGGTGCAAAAATAGGACTTGAACCAGCATTAATCTCACCTGGCGTATAAGTACTTAAACCCCTGTCAAATGTCACATTCCCATTTGTATTTACAAACATTTGAGTGTATGTGTGGTCAAATAGATTTATTCCATTTGGAAATACCGATGTGATATCTATTGCACTCGAATATCCATCATCATTCCTATTAACACTATCTTCCCCAAATCCTGATTCTCCACCAAGACCATTTATTAAATAAGCCATGATATACTCCTTATTTTTAATATATACTAACAGATTAGCATGAGTAACATTAATGTTTGCTTTATTTTGATATACTCTTCCTTATGCTATTTAATTCATATAATTTTATATTTTTCTTTTTAGCCCCTGTTTTAGTACTCTTTTGGAGTTTAAAAAATCATAATTTTGCTCTATATTTTCTTATTATCGTCTCTATTATATTTTATGGACAATGGAATATCATTCATTTACAAATACTTCTTATTTCTATCATCATAAATTATATTGCTGCACAGGTTATACAACACTCTTATTCTTTTAAAAAGAAATTTTTATTTTTACTTATTTTAATTATCAATCTTATTCCATTGATATATTATAAGTATAGTTATTTTTTTAATATGGTTGATACACCTTTAATCTTGCCACTTGCAATCTCTTTTTTTACATTTCAACAAATTGCTTTTCAAGTTGATCTTTATTATAAAAAAGTAGATTTACACTCTTTTAAAGAGTATCTCTTTTTTGTACTCTTTTTTCCTCAACTTGTAGCAGGACCCATTGTCCACTATAATGATATTCTTCCTCAGATACTCAAAAAAGAATGGAAAAAATATAAAAGTTCTTATCTGCAAGCAGGTATTTTTCTCTTCTCTCTAGGTCTGTTTAAAAAAGTTCTCTTAGCGGATAGCTTTGCACCGTATGCAAACCATGCCTTTGAAAATATTCTCTCCTCCTCTATTAGTACTTTAGAAGCATGGACAGCTCTTTTTGCATACAGTTTTCAAATCTACTTTGATTTTAGTGGCTACAGTGATATGGCAATAGGCCTTGCTTTACTTTTTGGCATACTCCTTCCTGTAAACTTCTACTCTCCCTACAAAAGTAGAAATATCTCTGTATTTTGGAAAAATTGGAATATCACACTCTCCAGATTCCTTCGTGACTATATCTACATACCACTTGGAGGTAATCGGGTAAAAATATATCGGCAACTTTTGAACCTACTTATTACTATGACAATAGGAGGCCTTTGGCATGGTGCGGGATGGGGCTTTCTTTTATGGGGAGTTCTTCATGGAGTAGCCTTGGCGATAGTGCATCTATTTCAATTTCGTTTACCAAAAATCATATCTGTGTTTATAA
>Ga0256828_1000194_pt1 | contig 41342 bp, 32 predicted proteins | sample CV88metaG_FD_185993 | JGI IMG/M metagenome (GOLD analysis project Ga0256828, IMG submission 185993) | Hydrothermal vent microbial communities from East Pacific Rise, Pacific Ocean - CV88 | ecosystem: Environmental > Aquatic > Marine > Hydrothermal vents | place: Pacific Ocean: East Pacific Rise...
TAGAGAAGATGAAAGAAATAGCTGAGAACCAACAGAAACTATTAAGACAAGGCGTTCCTTTAGAAGAAATACAAAGACTTAATCTTACTATAGATGTCGAAGTTGAGGATGACGATGATGAATGATTTAGACTATAAACCAATTACAACTGACTATTCTAGTGAATTTAGGACTGAACTTGAATTTGATACATATAATGGTATGCCTTTAACCTATGAGCAAATGCAACAAGCTATTGAAGCTAAATGGATACATCCTGCATTTAGAGATGGGATAATTACTGTAGATAAACTATTAGATCATGTAGATGTTGTTCTTGACTTTTATATTCCTAGCGTAGATGCAATTGATTTTATGAACTTCATTAGGTTGGTTCTTGGAGAAGAACCAGAGAATGCTAATCCTAAGGCACACTACTTTTTGATTGATTGTATCTTTAGAAGTGATAATGTTAGACCATATTTTCAAGTAAGAAATATAGATTTTGAATTTCTCAATAACAGGATAGTTGTACTCTGCACCCGTGAGTTTTCAAAAAGTACCCTTCTTGGTACTATGCTTGTTCTTTATATGGCTGCAAAAGGAGAGTTGCCTGGATTTGGTAGAGTTAATTACGTGCTATATGTAGCAGATTCAATGAGAAACAATGTTAAGACTACTATGGAAACTATTGGCTCTGTGTATATGGAAAGTGAATATCTAAGAGGTATATTCGAATCTGCTACTACAAACCAAGATGAAATATCATTTGTTAGAAAACCTGTAACAAAAAAAGAAATTGCATTATATGATGAGTATGTAAACAAGCAGGGATTAAAGCCATCAGAAGTTCCAGGAAGGGCTAAGCGTACATTCTCCATGAAGGGGTTAGGCGCTAGCACCGGAGGGCGTGGTAGTAGGGATGGACTATTTAGGCCTGACATGTGTCACAAAAAAGGAACAGTTGTATATACTGATATTGGTGAACATCTTGTTGAAGACTACTATAAGAAAGGTAATAGTAGATTTGAACAAGGTAAAGTAATAAAAGTTGCTGGATTACCAAATACAGAAATTGTCACAAATGAGCATAGATATTGGTGTAAAAATATCATGTTAACAGAAAAAAAAGTTACTGAATTAAAAGAAGATTGGATAGAAGCTAAAGATATGATTTCTATGAGAACTTACATTGGTTCTGATATAGATATGACAATATGTGATCCACAAAAAATAAAGACAAGAACACCAGAGATAGCAAAAAGAGATAGTCTTGGACATATTATCTCTACAAAATATGTAGATACCTATGTCTTGCCTAATGAATTTTTAGATGAAGATTTTTGGTGGATATATGGTCTATGGCTTGGGGATGGTCATGTATCTAAAAATAAATTTGGATTAACAATAGCATATTCAGAAGAACATACTATTGGTAAAAAAGTTCTTGAGTATATTAATAAAAATAATTTAAAATATTACAGATCAGAAGCAAAAGGGTGTTATCAAATAACTTTTAATAATACAATTATCTCTGACTGGCTTAAAAAATATAAAAATGGGATCAGTGTTAAGAATATGCCAGATTGGGTACTAAATATTGACCCTAAATATCAAAAACAAATACTAATAGGCTATATAGATGCAGATGGTTATATTGACAAAAGAGGAAAGCAAGTAAGAATAAATAGTGTTAATTATAATGTGCTGAAACAATTAGGTGTAATAGCTTTGAGACTTGGATTGCCTTATCACATACGAAACACAAAAAAAGCAACAACAAGTAAATTTCCTGGAGGAATATTTTGTAATACTAGACATCAATGGGAAATCAGATTCAAAAAAGGTATAAATAATATACTTGGATATAATGCTATAGATGAGTCAAGTAGGAATAGAGTTGATGAAGTTCATATATCAAATGGTAAGCTATGGAGAAAAGTAAAATCAGTATCTGATACAGAACAAAAAGAAGAGTTTATTCCTATACAAACACCCTCACATGTCTATTCTACAGACTTTGGTATAAGTCATAATTGTATTTTTGATGATATGGTATCTTCTGAGTCTGATGCTACTTCTGATGTGGTTCTTCAAAATATTGAATCAACAATCGAGTCTGATGTACTTAAAGCTCTTAGCGGTAATGGAAACTTTGCAATACTTATAGGTACTCCATATAATAAGAAGGATCCAGTATATAGAAGAGTTGAAAATAAACAATGGTTGCCTATTGTATTCCCTAAAGCTGAAAGAATAAGTGAAGACTTAAAAGAAGAAGACTTTAGAGGTGTTTGGCCAGATAGGCATACATATAAACAATGTATTAATGATTTCATAAAAGCCAAGATGTCACAGAATGCTGGTGATCCTGCTCCTATGCGTTCATTAATGCAAGAATATTATCTTAGAATTAGCAATGACGAAGATAGGTTAATACCTGATACATTAATACAATGGTTCTCTAGGCAAGATATTATAGCTAAAGCATATTCATATAACTGGTATGTTACAACTGACTTTACCACAACAGGGAACAAGGGTTCTGATTTTTCTTGTATTATGTTGTGGGCTGTAGATAGCCATCAAAATCATTTCTTAATTGATATGACACTTAAAAAGTTGGAAGTTGAAGAACAGTATAACGAGACATTCGCAATTGCTATGCAAACAAGTGGTAGAACAAGATGGGTAGAAGTTGGTGTTGAGATAGATGGACAACAAAGCTTACATATTCTTGGACTAAAAGATAGAATGCCAAAGAAAAACTTTTTCTTTTCATTTGCTAGACAGAAGGGTGCGAAGCCTGGTGCTCCTGAAGGAATTAGATCCAGACTTGAAGGTGGAAATAAACATTGGAGATTTAGAATGACGCTACCTTTATGGCAAAATAGAAAAATATGGTTCGCTAAAGAGTTAAAGAATACTCCTGATATGAAAGAGCTTCTTGATGAAATTAAATATACAACATATTCTGGATTTGGCACAAAACACGATGACGGTGTAGATGGCATCAGTCAATTGACCTTAATCGACATCCAATATCCTGCTCCAAATTTATCTGAATTCTATGATTCTGGTTCTTACAAGAACAATAAAAATAGTCTAGGTTATAGAATGTGGAATGATTATAACGATGATGATGACGAGTCAGACATATATGATAGTTATATATAGACAATAAAGAATTGAAATGATATAATGTCATAATTTAAAACAAAAAAGGTTGTTTTAGTTATGACATTGATTGAATTACGAAAATTATCAAGTGCATTACTTGTTGGTGACACTTCCCTTACTAGAGATAAAAATGAATTTCTTATGCTGCTAAAGTATGCTTTTGCAAGAATAGCAGATGAAGCTGATGCAATAAAATTACTATCAGAAAAAGATTCAAATAAACAAATAGTAAGGAATGGTCCTGGTGGTTTATTTGTTAGAATGCCTGATATGCCAGAGAATGATGATGACGAACTTGATATAGATGAAGAGCTTACCTATGCTGTTGCTCGCTTTATTTGTAGTTTTGTTAGTCAAAAGAAAATAGCTCAACACGTAGCTGAAGCATCTGCTATTATAAAAAATTATAACCAAAAAGTATCTGCATATATAGAGACACTTGAGACTGAACAGCAATATCCAAAATCATTTGGAGAATCTCACATATATTATGGTACAAACGAGGATTAATATATGATTGGTGATTTTGAGTATCTTCGTAGCAATTACGATAAAGTTCAAGGAGCAGTTGGTCCTATAAACAACAAAATGTTGTTAAAAGGTGTTCGTAAATTTTTAGGTAAGAATAGTAAAGTTTTTTATGAGCATTCAATAGAAGAAACAAAACCTATATTTGCAGGATCAGCTCCACTTGAACCAGGATTTGATAGTGAACTTGTTTTGATAGAACCACTACCTGGTTCTGATGGTGTTGTTTTACTACCATATAATATTGATGATATTGAATCTCCATACCCATTAGATTATAGAAATGATTATTGTATGCCAAAGATAATGAACTCATTGAATAGATACAGAACTAAGAGATATTTTTCTGTTGATCTTGAATATGTGTTGTCTATATCTGCTGCATTTAGTAATCTTGATTTTACTGCATTTGAAGGTGAAGCTAAGCGTATATTGAAAGCCTGGATTCATGTTATGAGTTATGGTGTTTTAGCTAGTGATGATAAAACTATAATGCTCCAATCAAGTAAAAATGAATATGGTAATGATGTTGGAACTAGAGTTCTTGTTCGTAATTCTTCTTACATTATTGGTTCTAATGATAATGATATTGGAGCACCTTATGCTCAATCAACAGATCCAGAGTGGGCATTATCTGGTGATGATTATTCTAAAGTTCAGTGTTTAAATACTGTTTTTACGGCATTAGCAGAAGGCAATGACTTATTATATAGTAAACCTATTGTTAGTGGTATAGTAAAGGATATAAGCATAGATAGGTATGGCGATCCTCAATATTTACCTAACTTGTTAAATGTTAAGGATGCTAAATTGTATAAAAAAGAAAATATGGAGTAATATGATATGTATATAGATTTTATGGATATACTAAAGGATATAAAACATGGTATATATCCTCAAGTCTCTGAATGGAGAGATGAAGTAAAAGAAAATAAAGAGTTAGTAGAAGAGCTTAAAAATGATGTTTCTAGTATAGTTAGTGAAACTACTCGTATAGCTAAAGAGACAAATGCTTTCGAGTTAACTGCTAAAGATTTAGTTACAGCAGAATATAATGTTCCTGTAAAAGAGTTTTCTGTTGGTTCTGATGGTGAGATACATTCTGTCAATATGTATCCAGAAACTTTTTCTGGTAAGCATTGGGCTAAGAAGGCACAAGAAGAAGGTTACTTAGAACAACTAAAAGCAGAAGCTGCAAGACTTACTGCTGCATCATTTGCAGTAGAACCATATGGACAGCCAGTTAAGGTATATGAATCGAATGGTGATGGTACTTTCACAACAAGAGAGCTTCAGTATGTATTTAGTGCATTGCATCACAGAGAAGATACAGAGATGTTAAGTGGACATAAGAGATGGGTTGAGACTCAATTTGCTACAGAAGAAAATGATACTGTATTTGGTTTCTCTAAAAACATAAATCATGCCGATGTGTATGTGAATGGTAATAGAAAAGTTGAAGGTATTGATTATACTAAAGTCTTAAAAGATATAACTTTCACAAATGCATTAAATGTTGGTGACATTGTTACTGTATCTGGCATGGAGGCTTGTACAGGCTCTGAGTTTCATGATTTAAGAGATGAAACTAAAGCAATCGAATACCAAGCAAAGCAAGATGAATGGGAAGCTCAAGCATCCGAAATGACTGCAAAATCATATGCAGCAGAACCAGTTGATGTTCATGTGAAAGAATATACATCTAATGGTGATGGTACTTTTACTGCGACTGAAACATTGTATTATTCAGCATTGCACTGGTCTATTAAGCTTAACATAGCAAACTCGAGTATAGTTATTGTTGATAAGTATGATGATCTAGAATTACTTAATGTTAATTATGCAAAGGTTGCTTATGTAAGAGGTGGATATTCTCTTGATGATGGAAAACAAGGTTTATTTGATTTTGATCCACAAGCATCAGATGTCAATAATCATGGAACAAACATAAACGGATGGAGAAGAAGATATTTTGGGTATGCAAAACTTTCATGGTTTGATGTCAAAGCAGATGGGTCAAATGACGACTACAATGCCATAAAAGCAGCACTTGATGATTGCAAATACTTGGACTTTGAAGATAAAGAATATGCTATATCTCAAGAGCTTGTATTTGATTGTCATTTTATCAAATCTAATAATACAAAAATAGTGTCGCTGCAAGATGAAGGTGTTGCTATTAAGTTTAAAAACTATAATAATCAAAATGTAATAGATGGTAATCTTATTGTTGATTTTTATGGTAATCCAGATTATAGTAAAAATAGAACATGTGTATCTATAAGTGATTCTATTGGTTCTGCATTTAATGTTCAAAGTGCTGAATCTTCATATGGTATTGTAGTAGAACCAATAGAGAATGATGTTATTGCTAATACAATTAATATCAATAATGTAAGAGATTGTATTCAGTCTGTTGTACTAAAAAATAATACAAGCAATCTTGTCCTTAAAGCAAACAAAATAAATATTGATTTGGCTAAAAATTCACATCAAGTAGAGTCTTCTGATATTGGTTCTAATGATTCATCATTATTGTTTGTTGATGGTAATAATATATTCGACAATGATATCTTGTGCTCAAATCTTATAGTTGAGAATAACAACAATAGATCATGCGACTTATTTAAATTAAACAGTGACAATAACAAATTAAAAATACTTAGTGCATCTACTTCTGACTCTAGCCAATTTGTTGCTGAAATAAAAGGTGAAAATTGTATTTTAAATATAGAAAATGCTATAGGATTAAAAGCTTATTTATGGGATGAAAATGGTGTTCAGTCAAATATAGATATAACATCGTGTAATGATATAATTGTTTATGGTAAACAATATGCTAAAAAAACTAATGGACTAGCAGTTGAATTATATTCTAATTCAAGTAAGCCAACACAAACAATACAAAATGATAATGGGATTGCTACAGAATATCCAGTAAAACAAGATGGATATATTGCTACAAGAATATATGACAGAGGTGGTAACACTGAGAGTACACATTCTGATATTAATAGCAAATATATTAAACATGGAGAAAAATCTTCTACCATATCATATGAAAAAATAATCCTAGAAAATGAATCAAATAGCAATAAAGTTATTATTGAAGATACAAATATTAATGTTCTTGATGATTCAGGAAATGTCAAAATTAGTAAATCTCAAATAGATATTAGTGATAATGGTATACTGAAAATAAGAATAGATAAAGATGGTGATTGCATATTTAACGAAAGAAAAATTAACTGGACACAATTAGGTAAGCCTACCTCTGTTGATAACATAGGCACAATTAAATATGAATCAAATCCAGAACCTAATGGATACATAGGATATGTATATGTATCTAAAGGAAATACTACTGGTGATACAATATCTGGTTCTTCTGATATTACAAATATAGATAATGTATCATTGTTTGCTGTAGACGATGAAGTTATAGGTGATGGAGTACCTTCTGGTTCTCAGGTAGTATCAATTGATACTGCAAATAATACAATTACAATATCAAACGATTGTACAAATGATGGATCTAGTGTTAGTCTTGATGCTAGAGGGTGGAAAGGCTTTGGGAAGATAGAAGCATAATCTTCTATCTTTTTGTGTATAATACTTTATAATATATTAAGAAAGGAAATATATATGGCACTTATCGAAATAAATGTTGATGGAGAATTAACTATTAGCATAGAAAAAGGAAATGAATACAAATTTAACAATATGCGTATAATACAAAATAGAGGAGAAAATCCAATACTTGTATCTAGAAATGAAATAGGAAATTCAAGCAAAGGACTTGAGCTTGAAAATAATGATATGATAATAGAAGATTCAAATGTTGATAGATATATAAAATTGACACAAGGCCAATCGCAACTGGTTCTTGTAGATAATGATGTATCATAGAAGAATGTATAAAGGAATATTAAATGGTATATAATTTTGGAGTATCTAAAGCTGTAGCTACTGTTAAATACTTGTATGATAGATATATAGGAAAAATAACAACATATACAGTAGCAAGTCAAGAAGAAACTGATAAGTCCTCTTTTGATTTTGCTACTTTGGAAGAGGCACTTACATTTGCTGAAAATTGTAGTATAGTAGGAGGTGGAACTGTTAATCTTCATTTACAAGATGGTACGCATTACCTCGAAAGAGATAGTCATCAACCTAGTGTGGCTGGTAATGGTGTTGCTGCTTATAACTTTAATCACACGCATATCTTTTTAAGTTGTGATAGTAAAGGAAGTGCTACGATTACATTCTCTCCTAATGTGAAGATAAATGGTGGGAATGTATTTAGGATAGGTAATAGTAAGTTAGGTTTTACAAATGTTAAGGTTGACTATGCTTTGGGTGGAGCTGAACAAACCAAAAATGCTCTTTTTGTAAGAATGAATAATGCTTATGTGTATATGACATCTGCTAGTGTCAAAGGGTTGAATAAAAGTGATTTTGTTGCCACGTTATCTATGGAAGGAAATAGTTACTTATACTCTACAAATACAGAACTAGATAGTTTTGAATATGGTATTCTCCCTATAAGGGGGGTATCCTCTGGTGGTGTATATAACTTTACTTTTAAGAATATGGCACATCCTATCTTTGCTGGAGCTCCTGCTTTTGGGGTAATAAAATTAAGAGGAACTATTACAGAAGAAAATGTGGATAACCCAATAAAAAAGCATCAAATACATTCTGGGTATAAGGATAACTTTTATATAGATACAGATGAGCCTATAGCCCCAAAAGATAACAGAAGATTAATAAAAAATTCATCCGAGAGACCTGAAATGGACGGTGTACCTGATGGAACTTCTTATCTTCAACTAGATATAGGTAAGCCTATATGGTACAAAGGTAAGAACGACGATGGTAATGATATCTGGATAGACTCAAATGGAAATGAAGTGTAAGGAGGCAATATGGAAGATTTTGAATTAGAAGAATTAGGACTTTTAGAAGAACAGGAAGAACCAAAAGTCTTAACGGAAGAGCAAATAAAAGAGAATAGAATAAATAGAATAAATTCTGTTCTTGATAAAATTGTTAAGCAATTAGAAAAAACAGGTGTTGATGTCCCTTATTTAAAAGGTACAGCTATAGAGGCACAAAAGAAGTTGTATGACTTTATGTATAGTTGTGCTTTGAAAGGCTACTATACTGATGAAGAAAATGACGCTATCATTCAAGCACACGAGAATGCTGAACAATTTCTAGCAATAACCACAAAGTTAGTTAATGATGTTAGGAGAGTTTTGTTTGAGAGATTAGATGAAAATTATGAAGAAATAGATAGTGATATTGAATATGTTAGCTCTTTTAAGATAACTAAAGAGAGCATAACAGATGAAGTGCTAGATGCTATTAGAGAAAGGTTTGGACTATGATTTTTAATAAAATAAATTGTAACAAGATACCGTTTAAAGATAAAGGATGTCATTTTTTAGCTGGTATGTTAACAAGTGCTATGTTATGCTTTAATGGACTATTAATTGCTAGTGCATTTGCATCTTTTATTGTAGGTATCGCTAAAGAAGTATTTGATAAATACATTAGAAAAACTAAGTTCGACATTGAAGATGTGCTAGCAACAGGTTTTGGTGGTATCTTCTTTACAGTAAGTTATGTTATGTATAAGGGGTATTTATGAGAGCATTATTTTTGTTTTTATTGGCTTATTGTTTGGTTGTTGTGCTTACTCCTTTTGTACTTATATTTAATATTATTTATAAGTATATATATATGCAACCGATAAGAGAGTATTTAGAAACATCTGCTATAGGTTTTGATCAAGCTGGTGGAAGTGTAATGTATGGTAAAGAGAATTATACAATATCATCTTATACTCATTATTTGTGTAAGTATAAGGGGTCTAAGTGTTGGTTCGAGAGGTTTATAAATTTCTTTTTTGGCAAAAACCACTGTAAGAAATCTTTTGAATGGGAGTGTGTCAAAGATGATGAGGATTTACAAGAATTTTATGGAGTATATAGTGGAAAGATTGCAAAGTAATGAATATGTATTTATTTTTACCATATTTTTATCTAATGTAGCAGGTGTGTTAACATATCTTAAAATACCTATAGAGCCTTTTAGTTTATTGGCTCTTTTAATAGTAATAGATTTTATAACAGGTGTCTGGAAGGCTCACAGTTTAGGATTACAGATAACTTCCCATAAAGCTAAATATGGGATTATAAGCAAATTTAGTCTTTTGTTTATTCCTATAGTTATGGGTATAGGAGCTAAGGCTATTGGACAAGATGGTGGAGATTTTTTCACTTACGGACTTAACTTATTGATTGTTAGTGAAATGTATAGCACTATTAGCAATATCTATTGTCTAAGAACAAAGCAAGAGCTTCCAGAATGGGATGCTATCTCATTGATAGGGAAGAAAATTAGAAATATGTTTGGAGGAAAAGATGATATGGATTAATATATTGTCTTCAATCAAAGGATTAGTAAAACATCCTTTTGTTGTCGCAATTATCATTCTAGTAATTGGATTCTTTGTTATGTTGGGTGTAATTAAACACAAAACAAAAGTCATAGAAGCAATTAAACAAGAAGCAGAATATGAGGTCATAAAAACAACAACCGAGTTAATACATAAACACGCAGATGTTAATATAAAGGACAACAATGAGATTAATATTACTGATAATAATAACTCTACTAACTTTGACATCTTGTTCGATTAATAGTAGATATAAGCCAGAACCAGTTAGATATACTCCTCACAAATTAAGACAATGTGGTGGCTTTAAATATGAGAAGCGAGGTGATAATATAATACTTGATTACAAAGTAGCTAAATGCTTGAAACATAATTTAATAGTTTGTTGTAAAGATAAGAAAAATTTGAATGTAGCAAATAGTGCTAATATTGAAATAATAGAAGCGTTAAACAGAGATAATATCTTGTCAAAATTTTAGGATAAAGGAGTATATATATGACTTATTATTTTCAAATAAAGAAAATATTACCTATGGCTAACGATAGGTTTTTATATGATCTATTAAATTACATAGACACATATGGTAAAGATTTTAGGCTAGATACAAAGGATAGACTAGCAAAATTCTTGGCTCTTGCAAAGGCTGAGATGATGTTCAAGAATGGTAAGCCTATACTGACTGAAAATCTAAACTACAGACGCAAACAACTAAGAAGGTTTAGCAAAAAATTTAGAAACAATCCTAAACTACTTGATAAAGCTATGAGCTTAAAAGGCAATGAAAAACAAAAGTTTATTGCTATGGAGTGGTACGGTACAGGTAAAAAAGCGAGAGATTTAGGCAATAGATCTAAGCTTGATGGCTGGAAGTTTAGAGGCAGAGGTATCTTTCAAATAACAGGCAGATACAACTATGAAGTTATTGGATGCTATATTTTCGAGCATACAGATGTAGCGTGGTATTTTGATGATGATGAAACTTTTAAAAGAATAACTAACTCTATGGAGTTTAACATTTTGAGTGCATTTGGATTTTGGGCGTATCATAGAATGTACGATAAGAATATCAAACAGTGTATCAAAATCATAAATGGTGGATTACCATCTTCTGAAGTAGCAAAAAGAAAAAAATATTATAAAGATATTTTGACTATATTGTAATATTGTCTACTTATGTAAGCTATGGTATAATTCATTTAATAAAATAAATATAAGGTGCATATATGAATGAAAAAGAGTTTTCGTTAGACGACGAAATAAAAAATCATAAAATAACCGATTGGAAAAATGAACCATCTTTTGATGATTTGTACTCTGATTACAAAGAAGCACAAAATGATCATAATGATATTTTAAATCAATTAGATGAATATAAGCTATACATGGATGGTGGACCAAAGAAAAAAGTTGCTAGAGGTAGAAGTTCTGTTAGACCAAAATTAATAAGAAAGCAAGCAGAATGGAAATATCCTGCACTTGAAGAACCATTTCTTAATACAGAAAATATGTTTAGGATAAAGCCAAGAACATTTGAAGATAAAAAATCTGCAGAACAAAATGAATTGGTTCTAAATTATCAATGGTCAACAAAAATAGATAAGGTTTCACTTATTGGTAATATTGTTAGAGGTATTGTTGATGAAGGAACTGTTGTTGTTAAAACAGGATGGGAAGTAGAAGAGTCTGAAGTTGAGTATGAAGATACTGAAACTATTTATGCATCACCAGAAGAGTCAATCAGATTGATTAATCAATACGTTATGGAGGGTAAGATTTCTGAAGAACAAGCTTCGTCGATGATAGCATCAGGAAAGCCTATACCTATTGGTTCTAGACCTGTTACAAAAACTAAAACTATATTGACTAAAAATAATCCAACTTATCAAGTATGTAATTTAAGAGACCTAACAATAGATCCTACTTGTAATGGTGACATTCATGATGCACAATTTATTATACATGAATATGATACTGATATGTCTACACTTAAAGAGCAAGAATATAAATGCGAATATGACGATGAAGGTAATATTGTTTCAGAAACAGGCATATATAAAAACCTTGATAAAATAAAGCTTGAAGATTATAATGAAGATGTTCCTATGGAGCATTATGATTATGACGAACAAAGAAAAGAGTTTAAATTTAAAGATAAGCCAAGACAAAAACTAAGAGCCTATGAGTATTGGGGTTATTGGGACATCGAAGGCACTGGCAAGGTTAAACCTATTGTAGCTACTTGGGTTGGTTCTGTTATAATTAGACTTGAAGAGAATCCATTTCCGTTTGATGAATTGCCTTTTTCATTAGCTAAATATATGCCAAGAAAGAACGAGATATATGGAGAACCTGATGGTGCTTTGCTAAAAGAGAACCAGGAATCAATAGGTAATATGATGAGAGCTGCACATGATATTACATCAACTCAAGCTGTAGGACAAGAATTTATAGACGAACAGTTTTTATCCCCATTGCAACAGAACAATTACAAAACAGGAAAAACTGTATTTTTTAGGCATGGAATGGATCCTAGAACTGCTATACATAGAACTACTGTAGACCCAGTTCCTAAAGCTGTGTTTGATATGATATCATATCATCAAAATGATGCTGAGAGTATGACTGGAACTAAATCGTTCTCACAAGGCATTGGAAGCCAGTCGCTTGGCTCTGTGGCTGCTGGAATCAGGTCGGCTATGGATTCTACTGCTAAAAGAGAATTAAGTATTCTTAGACGATTAAGCGAGCAAATATTTAAAGATATCGCTAGAAAAACTATAATGATGAATCAAGCTTTTCTTGATGAAGAAGAAGTTATAAGGATAACAAACGAAGAGTTTGTTACAATTAAGCGTGAAGATTTGTCTGGTGAATTTGATCTTATAGTTGATGTTTCTACTCCTGAAAAAGATAATGAAAAAGCAGAAAAACTTAATATGTTAATGCAAACAAACGCAGCAAGTATGGATCCCGAATTATCAAAAATAATTTATGCAAGAATAGCTAAGCTATGGAAAGAACCAGATCTAGCTAAAGAAGTTGAAAATTATCAACCTCAACCAGATCCTATGCAACAACAATTACAAAGAATTCAAATAGAGAACGCTATGTTAGAGAACCAGAAACTCAAGATGGAAATAGCTAAATCTGCTAAGATGATAGAATCTGAAGATAGTAAAATAGAAGAGAGAGCTTCAAGAACAGCACAGAATCTAAATAGTGAAACTGAAGAAAATAAAGCAGAAGCAAGACTCAAAAATGCACAAGCTAAATTGATTGAGGCTCAAGCTGACCATGAAGACCTTAAATTTTTAAACAAATATGATGGAGTTGATAGGCAACAAAAGTTAGTAGATGATATGATTAGAATGGATCATAATAAAGATATACAAAAAATGAAAGCTGAACACGAACGAGAGTTAGCTGAATTAAAAGCTCTTGTCAAGGCAAAAGAGAATCAGATGAATCAAATGGTTGAATTGTATAAGACAAACAAAGGAGATCAAAATATAAGTAAACCAACAATAGCATCAGTTAGATCTCAAGAGCTTGGAGATAAGTCACTTGATAGACTAAGCAACATGAAAGGAGATTATTATAATGCAAGAATATAATAATGTATCAGGACTTGGTTCTGATATAGGCAAAACATTGAACATATCAGAATCTTTAGTTAATAAGTTTGATTCAATGCAAAAAAATGGTATAGACCCAAAATTAATAGCTAAAGAATATAATAAACTACCCAATGAATTAAAAATAGCTATGGCAGCAATAAAGAAAAAAAATAGTGAAATAGACTCAAGAAAATCAGATATAACTCAATTTGCTAAAAGTATATTGCAACAAACTGGTGAACTTAAAGTTTGATTTAAGTTTTTTTTATGGTATAATTCCCTGTATAGGTTATATATGCCTATGTCGAATAAAAAACAAAAGGAATATAAGCAATGGAAGAAATTTCTAACTTAACAAAAGATCAAAAGATTGAGCAAATCTTGCAAAAAATAGATGATGAGCTTTCAGTTCATAAAGAAAATGTTGAAATCGGAGAAGCACTTGAAAATTTGTCCAACAATTCCGATTATAAAAAGGTAATTGAATATGGATATTTTGAGAAAGAAGGCGAAAGATTGTCAAGAACACTTCTTGCTCCTAGTGTGTTAAAGAGAGATCAACTTCAAAATATGTACGATAAGATGTCAGCTATTCGTGATCTTAAAGTATTTCTTGCAGTAATTGGACAAAATGCTGCATTCTCAGAAGAGGAAATAGAAAGACTTGAAGAATTTAGAACTGATGTTGTTAGTGGAAAAGTAGATCCTGACAATGTTGAAGGGGTTGATTATGAGTAATTATGATGAACTTACTGATGATGAATTTGAATCATTACTTAATGACATTAATGAAGGAAAGCTTGATACTGTTGATAACAATGAATCAGATGAAGATGACATAGGTAATAATGTAGAAGAAAGTAACAATAATGGTTACGAAAATGATAATGATATTGAGGACACAGATCCTGGTTCTGAATTAGATGAAGATAATCTTGATGAATCTGACACGAATGATGAGGATGACGATTCTTATCAAGATACTGATGATGAAGAATTAGACTCTTCTGATGAAGAACAGGAAGAAAACACTCAAGATGATAATGATATTAAAGAAAATGATGATGAAAATAATCATGATGAAGAATCCTCTGATACTATAAATTATCAAGAAGAATATCAAAAACTATTATCTGATACAGAAAAATATAAAGATTTTTACAACAAAGTTACTGGTGAGTTTGTTGCTAATGGTAAAGTTATGAAAGGTTTTACAGAACCTGAGAAAATAATCCAAGCACAACAGATGGCTGCTGGCTTTAGTGAAAAAATGAGAGCTTTTAAGCAATACAGACCTTTTATTGAGCCGTTAAAGAAGAAGGGAATACTTGATAACCCAGATAAGTTCAACCTTATGGTTGATGCTATTGACGGAAATCAAGAAGCTATAAAAGCGTTGCTTAAAGAGACAAACATAGATCCATTAGAATTAAATATTGATGAAGTTGACTATAAGCCTAAAGATAACTTAGCATCACCTATAGCTCTTGCATATGATGATTTGATTGATACTGCTTCTCAATTCGGTATTGATAGCAAAGTTAATGATGTTATTGTAAAAGAATGGGATGATGATAGCGTTGCTGAATTACTTAGCGATCCTAAAAATTCATCAGATTTAATTGCTCATATGAACAATGGTGTCTATGATATGGTTCAGGAAAGGATAGCTAAAAAGAAAATGACTGATATAACAGGTTCTTTTGGTTCTATGAGAGATATAGACCAATACAGAGCTGCTGTAGCTGAACTTGAGCAAGAATATATTCAACAACAAGAATTGCAAAAACAGCAAGCAACATATCAACAACAAGAACCTGTTTCACAATTTTCTGAAGAAGCTATTCAAGCAGAAATTGCAAAAATTAAAGCTGAAAAAGAGCAAGCAAAAAAAAGAGAACAAGCTAACAATAAAGCAAACACTGCTAGGAAAAGAGCTGCTTCTGTTAGTAAAAAGAAGTCAACAATAAAACAAACAAAGAAAGAATTTGATCCTATGGATTTATCTGATGATGAATTCGAAAAGTATCTACTTTCTTTACAATACAAAGAATAAATAAGGAAAATTAAATGGCACAAAAGTTTAATCAAGGTGGAACAACATCAAGTATTGGTCCTCAATTTAATGACAAGTTTTGGTCGAGAGCTGCAGTAGTAGAAGCTAAAAAGCATAAAGTATTTTCTATGCTTGGAGAGTCACTAACTCAACCTAAACATTATGGGCAAAAAATGGTTAAATATCATGATATTAGAATTATCGATGATAGAAACATTAATGATCAAGGTATTGATGCAAATGGAGCTAAATTAACTGCTGGTAAATGGTATGCCTATGATGTTTCTGGTGCAAGAATTGGAGAGTATGATACTGAAACTGAAGCTAAAGCTGCTGCTGGAACTGATGGATCAATTCTATCTGGTAATGGTAACTTGTTTGGTTCTAGTAAGGATCTTGCTGTTCAAAATGGTGCGTTTCCATTACTTTCAGAAGAAGGTGGAGTTGTAAATGGTGTTGGTATGAAGCGTCTTACTATTGAAGCTGAGATTGCTGAATTCGGTTTCCAAATGACATTTACACAAAAATCTATAGATATGGATACAGAAGTTGGTCTATTGAGTAGATATTCCAAATCAATTGGTGAAGCTCAAGGTGAACTTAGAGAAGCACAAATTAGAAATGCACTTATTGGACAATCTGAGCAAAATAGAGTGTATGCTGGAGATGCAACATCTATAGATGAAGTTGGTTCTAATGATGTTCTTACATATGCTGACCTTAGACTTATGGATAAATCGCTTAAAGATGCAAGATGTCCAAAAGATACTAAGATTCTAGATGGTTCTAAGAAATATGATACTAGAACTATTGGTAAAGCAAGATATGCATATGTCGGTACAGAAATGCTTCCAACTCTTCAGGATATGGAGTGGAATGGTAAGTCTGTATGGGTTCCGGTTGAAATGTATGCTGATGCTGCAGGTAAAAATGCAATAGATGAGTATGAGATTGGTAAAATTGGTGCATTCAGATTTATTGAAGTAGAAGATATGCCTAATTATTCTGGTCAAGGAGCTGATGCTACTGATGGTACAGATGATGATGAAGCATCAAACAGATATACATCTACTGGAGCTGATGGAAAAGAAAGATATGATGTATTCCCTATTTTATTTGTTGGTTCTGAATCGTTTGCTACAATTGGATTTAAAGGTGATGTAGCTAGAGTTAGAACAGTTATGCCTAAACCAGATGCTTATAATGATCCATTTGGTAAAAAAGGCTCTATGGCTATTAGTTGGTACTTTGGTATGATGTATTTGCGTCCTGAGTGGATACGCCAGATCGTTTGTAGTGCTAAAATAGTTTAGATGGTAGGGGTACCCTCCATATCTGACTAAAATATGAACAAGCTAAAGTAAATTTTCTAAAAAACTTAAGTTTAATATAAAAGCAAAATGCCATACAATATCCTTATCGAAAATATAAAAGGATATTGTATAAAACTACTAAAAAATATTCATTCAAAGACATTGTACAACTTCGTCAAATAAACAAGAATTATCAGTATTTTAATTACCATTGTTATCATACTACGACTACCTTCACATGAGAACAATGATTACTATTTGTTTTTATACATATCATAATATTGTTTTTTTAAATATTTGTGGTATAATCTCATTACATAACACTTTCATATAATAGTGTGATAAAAATAACACAAAAGGATAACATAATGAGTCAAGATTTTGAATCAATGAAAAACTCTGAACTTGTTGAATATTGCAAAGTAAGAAATATTCCTGTTCAAGCTAAAAATGTAAGCAAACCAACTAAAGCAGAATTACTATTTGCTATCTCTGAATTTAATGCATCGCAAAAAAAAGAACCAGCTATAGAAGATGAAATACTGTCTGAGCTTGAAGAACAAGAAAAGGAAGCTAAAATTATAATAAAAAAAGCTGATGACTTTTTAGACAATAGCGATATTGTACTTGCAGAAAAAGCTAACAAAAAAGTTGAAAAAGCCAAAAAGAAAAGAGCTAGAAAATTAGATCTTATCTCGAAAAAGAGAGTCATAATTAATGCTAATTCAAAAACACAAACAATGCATCCAAATCAAGTTCATTTTGTTACATGGGGAAATAGAAATGGTCACTATACTGATAGATTTATTTTAGGTAAGCCATGGACAATAAGAACTGGAGCTCTTGAAAATTTAAGAAGACAAACAATTAGAGTTGGTATACAGAATGAAGATGGTGAAACTATAAGATTTGAAACAAAACCTGCATGGTTAATTCAAGAATTGCCGCAACTTACAGAACAGGAACTTTCAGTTATAGCGAAAAGACAAACTATTAGAGAAAATTCTATAGAGAATTTGGTTTAATGAGATACGACAGAGCTACTTTGGTTCTGTTGTTGATGTATCTAATATAAAATTAAAAGGAACATAAATATAATGGCTGATGAACTATTAGACTCATATATAAATACATTAGAAAATGAAACATCTATGCATGATTGTGATAGTTGTAAGAAATGTGAAAATGTATCTTTTGCTGATGTTGTTGGAGCTTGTACTATTGATAATGGTGGGTACTTTGGAAAATTATTGACATTGGCTACAAAACATATAGAAGCAGCAAAAGATAAAGGTTATTTTACAGAAGAAACAGCAGGTCAAGTATTTGCTCAGGCACTTGTTTCCTCTATGCAGCAAGCTATACAGTTTGAGTTATCTCATGGTAAAGCACAAAGAGAGATATGCTTGATAGACGCTCAAACTAAACATGAATATAATAAAATAGTTTTAGAGAACAAAGAACTAGAAGAAAAGAAAAAAGTAAATGATGCTCAAATTGAAAAAATAAATAAAGATATTGAGATGGAAGATAAGCAAATTGATAAAATAACAGCAGATATTGCAAATGCTGCAGACCAATTGGCTGAAAAAATAAGATTAGATGATGCACAGATAGCTAAATGGGAATGTGATTGTGAAAATAATGAAAAACTTATTGATGCTCAAGCTGCATTGTATGGTAGACAAGCTGAAGGATTTGGTGATAATGTTAGACAAAAATTGTTCGATACACAAGCTCAAGCATTTGCTATGGTGTTTGAAGCAGTTGATGGTCTTAGTTTACCAGCGTGTTTATCTGAAGATGCATTAAATGATTCATATGAAAATATAACTGGTTAGTAAAAGGATAAGTGTATGAGTAAAAGTACTGTTATCTGCGTCGATAGAATGACTCAAATAGAATCAGTAGATGTTTCTTTTGCTACTAGAGAACCAGTGTGTAGAAACAGTATGATCTCTCTTCGATGTCCTGATAATATATCAGATATTCAAATGATAGACTATCAAACATTTATAGGTATATCAACTGAAGACATTAATCCTATTGAAAATTATCCAACAATAGATTCACATATTGTAATATTCAATAGAGACGGTGAAATATTAGATAGAGTATTTATTGATGAATCAATTATTGTTTCTTCTACATCACTATCTGTTTCTGAATTTAAAGTTAATGATGATTATATAGCTTCTGTATGGAACTTTAACAACAATAGTGTTGGAAAGCATACTATTTACGGTGTAGGAAATATTCATAAAATAATAAGAAACAATGAAACAGGTTCATATAATGGTTTTGAGGTTTTCTCTGCATTAGAAATTGATTCTAACGATGGAAATAGCAATGAGAAACCATATATATCATATCCGTATATACACACTGATGGTTCAGTATCTGTATTGATTGGTGTACCTAGAACAACAATAGACGATGGAGATAATATTGTATATTTTAAACGATGGAATAGCATCGGTATTCTTGAATTTCAAAGACTAATGATACTTGATCTGGTAGCATTAGATTATGAGGATAGTTTTGAGCATAATCCTTTATGTTGCGTATCAATGTATGGTGAACGACTATGGTGTGGATACGACAGATATGCTGTTGGTCTAGGTACAACCCAGTATTTATTGCCGCATATTGACGGACATGGGGCATATGATCAATCATTAAGTGGTATTCAGGTTGTAGATGCAAATAACGGTCATTTTATAATATGTGCTCCAAATATAGATATATATACTCATTATGATGATGATAGGATAGTTTTAGGTCGTTATGGTTTTGTTGATGAGTATTTAGGAAAATATACTGTTGCTGTGTTAAATTCTACTGAAAATTTTTCAACAGGAATAAATGGCGAAGTTAACGATGAACTTGAAGTTGGTATAGTTATTTATGACACATCTCATATAAAAACTGAAAACATTGATGGAAAAAAAATATATTATGATCAAAAATTTGCTATAGCACATATAAAACCTCCAACAATTTATGATAGCGATCCAAATAGGATGGCTTTTGGCAAACAATTACTTATGCTTGGCAATTTAATCTTTGTTACAGGAACTGCAAATAATGGATATATACATATATATAATGTTTTATCTAAAGATGATAAACCAAGTAGTATTTCTTTTATATGTACTATAACTCCTGAATATATAAATGAACAAGATATATCTATTTTTGCAGATACAATATCAATAAAAGATAATGTTGTTACTATTAATAGTGTCAAAACAGATAATACACAAATAGTAACTCTTATTGATTTAGAGTGTTTTTTTATAAAACATAGTATTTATGCAGGATTAAAAGAGATTGAACTAATAAAAAATGGAGTAGAATAATGCAAGATACTTTTTTCAAAGAAGATGATAGATTAAAGCTAACGCTTAGAGATATAATAGCTGCAGATATGTTTAAAGATGATACTATTGCAGATGAAATGCTTGGATACAATATATCTAGTGCATCAAGAGAATTTGATTATTTTATAGATGAATCTGAACAGTTTTCAACTATAGTATTTGATGTTAAAATAAATTCAGTTGAAGCAGTTAAGTTAGCAACTTACTTTAAATTGGTTCTTGTTTCTGGCAATAAAAATGATAGTGGTGCAGAACCACTTGAAGTAGTTGGTAAATTTACTTCTGTTGACGGTCACACTATAGTTGAGTTTACTATAGACAATAGTTATTCAACCTTTTGTTTTTCCCAACACAGTAATGGATATTCTGTTTCTAACTATGCAATGTATGCTGCAATAAATGAAAAAGAACAATCAATAGGTAATACTACTGAGGCTGATAATCTAATCATTGGTTCTACTTTTTATCCTAATGAGAACACTCAATGGCTCATGTGTGCAAAAGGTAGAATAATTAAAACAGATATTGTTTATGACTTAACTGAAGGAAATGAATATTAGATGGGACATAAGACTTTTACATCACTAAGCTATGTATCATTGTATGATAAAGACAAAACTATACATGACTCAAAGTTTAATATTATGGCAAATTCTATAGATATGTCTTCATATAATAAGCAATTTTTTTTCTTTAAAAGATCATATAGATCTAGATTTAAAGAATCATATTTAGAAAAATATGGTATGTCTTATAAATCAGTTGATACTTCTATTGTACTTGGAGAAAATGAGCAAGATATTAGAGATAGAATATTAAATGATGTCGATGAAGAAGTAACTGATTTTATGTATATTAATATTATTGATGAATCATTGGTTGCTTTTTGTAAATTTGTACTACAGAACCACTTTAGATATGAATACTATATGAATGAACAGATATTGATTACTACATACACTGGTTCAAACAAAGATGATTTATGTTGTAGTGGTGCTGACGGTATAGTTATGTGTAAATGTTGTGATGATAATGATGATTGTGATAATGATGATTGTGATGGAGATGATCCTAGTTGTAAGGCAATATATGATTCATTTAAATTTGAATATACTAATGGAGACAGAACAGAGGTTAAAATAACACTAACAAGCTCGCTTAACGAAGATATAGAGCAGATTGAAGTAATAAGTCATATAAACAGATATGATAAGATTGTTATATTGGAGTACTATATAGATGTTGATTATGCAATAAGCCAAGGATACACAGTAGATGACCCTGACAGAACCAGAAATAATACTAGATTATATATAGCTGATGCTGAAGAAGAAGATAGTATTTTTTATGATTTAGAAGACAATACAGAATCAATGACTCCTATTGTTTGTTTAAAGCGTCAAAATGAGATTATAGCAGATTCAAACCATACAAGAAAAATATTACGAAAATATGCTTTGCATCCAGATGATTTAATGGAAACATTAGAAAATGAAGATCTTGATAATCTATATTTAATGAGTGGAGCATACTTTAAAGACATATATAAATTAGAGCCAAAAACATATAACGCAGAAGAAGCTCAAAACTTTCCTCCTGCTGTACTCAGAAGAGCTAAAGTGTCTGATGATGAATACACCATAACTGAAGAAATAGCTTCATGGTGGAAGCGTAGAAATAGACTTAAAATGTCAAGGTATAATAAATTTTTAGTTGATCTTTTAAATTATTACGGTAATACTGAAAAATTAATGATGATAGGTGAAGATAGTGTTTCTACATATTTTGATTTTGAAACACTTGATCCTGTATTTTCTGATGGAGAATTTGATGGACCAAATGGAGTCATACTTCCATCTACAAGATTGATAGATGGTAATTATAGTAAAACATCAGCAATTTTTGTTGAAGATAGACCATATGAAGTTGAAAAAACTAAAGATTGGTTCTTCCAGCACCAACAAGGAGAACCATGGATGTCAACAATAATATCTCAAGATAATGATGATTTTATTGGATGCTTTCATAATTGGTCAATTGGAGATACATATGAGTATTGCATAAGAGGTCTTGACGTGTTAAATCTTGAAGAAGGAGAAACACTCACTGTTAAAGTAAAATGTTCATCTATATTTGTACAGCACTATACAGATGACGGAACACCGTATTATGTTGAAACTGTAATAAAAGAACTTGTACAAAAACTACATATAAATCATCAAAGATTTACATTAAATTTATCTGGCAAATGGACATCTACATCAGCAAAAAATAATAAAGGTGATGATATTTATCCTCTAGTCCCGATACCTAATGATATGATGAATAAATTAATGTTTTCTACATATTCTATAGTGAAAGAATATGGTACTATGTTTATTGCTTATGCTGAAGTAACTGTTAATACACATTGGTATGATAAGTTTTTGTCTCTTATAATATCTATAGTTATTGGTATATTTACTTTTGGTATAGGTAACATAGCAATAATTATTGCTCAAGCAGTTATAAATTTCGTTATTAGTATAGTTATTCAAGCTGTATTAAAAGCAATAGATTCTCCATTATTCAATCTTATTTTTGAATTAGTTTCTATGCTATATGGTGACTTTTCTGCATTAACAAATTTAACAGCTGAAAATTTTTTAAAGTTAGCTACAGATATTACATCATTTGCAAATGATGCTATGATGTATATAAAGCATAAAGATTCTAAAGATATGCAAGATGAGTTAAGTAGAGAAGAAGCTATAGATAGAATAAATAAATTAATGGATACCGAGAAAAAGATAATACCTAAAGCTGATCAGACTGCAATGTATTCTTATGTTGAACAAAATTCACCAGAAGCATTATATCAGTCTGTATTAAATGGTCCATTCAATTTTGAACAACTATTTGATGTAAGTGGTGAGCTTACTAGACGTGTTAATGTTGTATCTGGTTGATTAATTATAATTAAGATATAATAATAAAAATATATAAATAAATAAAAGGAAATTAATATGAGTTTTACTTCAGGTTTAGGAAGCTTGTTTTCAGGTATCGGTAGCTTATTTGGTGGTGGTGGTATTGATCTACCAAAAAATGTATCAGTTGATACTCCTATGTATCAAGGAACTAATTCTAACGGTGTTAGTGCATGGAGCAGTGATCCAGCATCTCTTACAAATATCAGAAATACAGCTATGGATTTAAATGGTAACGGTAGAGTCGATATAGCTGGTATGGATATAAAAGGTATTCAGGATTATAATGACTTTAAAACTGCAAATAGTGGTTTAGGTGGTTCTATTTTAGGCAAAGCATGGGATGGAGTAGGTGGATTATCTGGACTTGCAAATATGTTTGGTATGTATCAATCTTACAAGAATGATAAGTTTAATCAAAAAATGGCAAAACACCAACAAGCATTACTTGATGAAAAGTGGAATATGTATAAAGATGATAAGGCTAATCAAAAACTAAAAAATGATCTTGTTATATCTGATTATCATACTAAGAAGCGTCCAGGTAGTAATGAGCCTGATAGTGCGTATACTGTTAGTAATTCAAGTAATATTTATGTATAAAAATAAGGATATAGAATGTTAGGAAGTTCAAGATCATTCGTAAACAGTATACGAGAACCAAATATACCTGCTCCACAACAAGTCAGACTAGATCCTGGGTTCTCTAGTGCTGTAAGAAATTTATATGATATGAAAAGAACCAGGTTGAATAACATATCTGCAGCTGAGAGACAAGCAGCACAAGCTAAAGCTGCTATGGATAGAGCTAAACTTCAAAAAGAAGCTGCTGATACAAGAGCTGCTGCAGCAAGAGCACTTCAAGAAAAAAGATTAAATTATGATATAGAAAAAGATAAGAAAGCAGAACAAGCAGAAAAAGATAAGAATCAAGCTTTTATAGAAAGTATTGGTAAAATATATGAACCTGTTGATTTTGTTACTCAAACAAAAAAAGAAGTTGTAGATAAAGATAATATTGTTGGTCAAGAACATCAAGATCAAAAAGCTGCTGATTTTTGGACTTCGCCTAAAGGTCAAGCTATAGTAAACAAAATAAAACCTTTACAATACAAAGAAGATGAACAATACAGAGATTTATATACTCAATATGCTAACCTTGGTTCTAAATATAAGAACAAATCTGAATTACAAGATGCACAAAATAAGTTTATAGAACAACACCCTAAGATGTTTGGACTAAAAGGTGATGAGTTCGATAGATGGAAAAAATCATCAGTAATTGATTCAGTTGCTGATTCTCTTGGAACATGGGAAAATGATGTTATGAAATATACATCTAGAGCATATCATAAATTAAATCCATTTGAAACAAAAGGAGATACTGAATACAACATAAAACAATCTGATGAATTTTGGACAAGAAACAACATAGTTCCAGATAATCCATATGAGCAAGCAAGAAAAAGAGTTAATATTCTTGGCAAGCATTTGCAACAGAATAATACAGTAAATGAGTTAAATAAAAATATTGAACAAGAAGTTAATACTATTGAAGATAAATTTTATAGTCCTGTATATGGTAAAAAGACAGTAACAAAACCTATGATTATGTCTAAAAAAGACTATTATAATAATTTAAATAGTAAATACCAACCTATATTTGAATCTATAAAGTCTGATCCTAACTTAAACATATATCAAAGGACTGCTCAATTAACTGCTGCACAAAAAGCGTATAATAGAGATATAAATAATTATCAAGCAGCTGTTCAAAATATTAAAGCTAAAGCTGCTAAAGTTGCAGAAGATAAAAAGAAAATGAGTGAATTTGCAGCAAAAGAAAAAATTAAATTTAGCTATGATGATTTACTAGATATCAGAAAGAAAAATAGACAACTTGATAATGATATAGCTAAACTTGAATACAAAAAACAAAATGGTACAATTACAGAAAAAGAAAAATTAGAACTTGATAATTTAAGACAAACTTATAAAAATAATCAAGCAAGAGAAAAGTTAATTCAAGCTCAAACAGCTAAAGCAAATAGATCTAAATAAAACAATATCCTATATACGATATAATACATAAAATATAAATTGTATATAGGATTACTACATGAACGAAGATTATCAAATACCTCAATTATCAGATCAAGAACCAGTTGGTTATGTTGATGAATATGGTAATGAAGTAACAACTAATAACGATGTTGCAAATTATTATCAACAGTATGCTGATGCTGTTTCTTATGATAATATGATTCAAGCAAATCAAGCTGAACTAGAATCTCAAAAAATATTAGAAAAACAAAAAAATTTAGCAAGAGCAGCTGAACTTAAGCGAAATGAAATATATCGTAAAGCTCCATTAAAGTATGAGCAAGATGGTTCTCTAATAAACGATAGTGACGCTATGATAAGAGCTAAAACTTATGCTAATAAGGTAATACATGCTGCAGACTGGTTACTTGAAGCTACTGAAAATGTAGTTGATTTTGGTCAAGGAGATTGGATAGATCACGATACTGGATTTAAAGCAGAAGTTAATGGTCGTGAATACAATATGGGCAATAAAGATTTCATAGGTGCAAAAGGGCTAACAAGACAGGATTTAATTGATCAATTTTTAACTGCAGAAGATGATCCTAATGCTGAAGGTGGAGTATATTATCTTCGTAAATTTGATGGTTATAATCCTGATGGCTCCACTAAATATATCTATAAAGTTGGATATGCTCATGATGGAGCATACAATAGATATAAAGATCAATATATTCAAGATGGATATGAAATAATAGCTGAAAAGAAATTTGCTGGAGCTCTTGATTGGGAGAATAAATGGCATGCACTTCAGGAAAATTTAGATGATAGAGTTCTTACTGTAACTTCTGATGAGGTTCTAACTCCGGATGGACTACTGCCAAGAGATAAAGCTTCAAAGATAAATTTTGGTTCCGGTAAAACTGAATTATATTATAATGATCCACTAGGACTAGATACTGGTTCTAAAGAAGATTATGCTAAGAATCTTGAGCGTTCTAAGCTTATATATCAACAGTACATGCAAAGACCTAAAGATAGTAATTTTATTGATGCTATACAGGCAGGAGCTCTTGGTTTAGCTACTGGTACTGCTGATGCTGTACTTGATTTGTTTACACCTGGTGATAACACTTTACTTAATAATTATAATCAAGAATGGGCTGATAAAGTTGCAGGATATGATAGGCATTACGGAGCTAGTAAAGTTAATGAAGCTGATGCTGCTTTTAGACGAGGAGATATTCTTACCGGATTATGGGATGCAGTACAAGCAGCACCTTCATTTATAGGAGAAAGTTTACCGTATATGGCTGCAATGAGCATAGGTGCTGGTGAAGTAGCTGGAACAGCTAGAGCTTTAAAACTAGTTAATGCTGTAAGTGAAGCTAAAAAAGCTGGTTCTACTGCTGAAGAAATTGCTAACTTAATAGCTAAAACCAAAAAGACAATGAACCCAAAAGAGCTTAAAGTTTATGATACTTTTAAGGATAGTGAGAATACATTAAAAGCATTAAACTTAATAGCTAAAGGTGCTGGTATTGAAGCTGTAAACCTTGAACTTACCAATCAAATAATCAATGAAAGAATGAAAGCAAAGAAAGCTGCTGGACAAGATCCAACTGTTAGTGCTGGAGAAGCTGTTGCTTTATATATGTCTCAGCTACCATTTACATTGCTTGATAAGGTAGCATTTGATGATATAGTTAATGTTAAAGGTATAAGTAAAGCCCTTAAATCTGCCATAAATAAGACATCAGATGCAACAAAAAAAGAATTCACTACTAGGCTACTTGATAAGTCAAGATCTTTTTTGACAAGTGCTACGGAGGAAGGCCTTCAAGAATATGTTCAACAATGGGGACAATTAATTGGAGAGCAATATGGTATCGATAATAAAGATGTTATGGATATATTAAAAGATACTAAGAACCAGTTAGAAGCAAGACAAGCAGCTATAGCTGGAGCTGCTGCTGGTGTCGGAATGCATACTATCCCTGGTTCTAAAGCATTTGCAAATGCAGCAATTAATCATATAGCTCAAAAAAGAAAAATAAAAAATCTTGAAACTATCGTTAATAATCTTGATGATGATCAATTTAATTTCTATATCAATAATGAACAAAATGATATAGATGCTTCAAAAGCTAATGCTGAATTAATGAATGATACAAAAATAGTATTAAAAAGAGCCAAAACGATTGATGAAATGATTGAGTCATCTATTCCTGAAGTTAAATCTTTTGGTGAGCATTTAAGAGATATTGCTATATATGAAGCTTTTAAAGATGATAAGTTTAATAATTATATTGCAGATAGCATAAGAAATAATATAAGTGCATCAATTTCTCCGGAAACAATAATGTTGCTTGACCCAGAAATGACACAAAAAGCCATAAACAATGAAGAAGTAAAAGAGAAGATTACTGATGAAGAGTATAGGAAAAGATTAGCAAAAGCATATCTTGACGCACCTCTTGATTTGAAAATTAAAGTGATAAAACAAGATGCTGTAAGTAATAATGAAGAAACAAAGCTTATAGATAATAACAATAACCCATTTCATGAATATTTAAAAAATAACGATCTCTATAATAAATTTATTAAGCATACTGAAAAGAAAATATTTGAAGAATCAAAAGGAATTATTGATGAACAAATAGCCTCAATAGATGGTAAAGTAAAAGAATACAGAAATAAAATTAAAGAAAGAGAAGAAAGGTTACATAATCATAAGTTAGCTAGACAAGAAGCTATAGATACTGGTTCTGGTATTAAATCTTTTAATGATAACGATATTGATGTTGAAGAGTTTAATAAAGATCCTAAAGGTTTTATTAATAAGATTATGTCTTTTAAAACTAAAAGTAAAATTACTGATAATATAAAACATTATTCTGATGAAGCATTACAAAGAGCATATAATCATCCTAATTCTAGTTTAGCTGTAAAAAAAGCTATAGATAGCGTATTGAATACAAGAGAAAAAACTAGAACAAGATTAGCTAATATCGAAACAGAATTAGAACCAGATGAATATAAAATTAGACTTGTATCTAATGCGGTAAGACACTCTAATAGGATTTTAAATAATGTAAAAAATGAAATAAATAAAAAGAAAAAATATAAATATTACAATGAATTAGAGGATCATCTTATTGCTGCTAATTCAGCGTATACACTTGGTAGAATTGATGAAAGCGAGTATGAAAATATCTTATCTAATATTGCTGTTAAGCTTATGGATAGTCTTGTAAATAATGAACAAAAAACAAAACTAAGTAAGTTGGTTGTTGAGCTTGGTGATATTTTTAAAGATAGTAATCTTCCTTTATATCGCAAAAACAAAGTTATGCAGTCAATGTTAGCTAAATTTGGACAATCTTCTTTAAAAGAAGCTAAAGATAAAGATATCTTTGGTGAAAACATTTACCTTCTTGAAAGATTCAATCAGAAAGCATTTAATACTATAATGAATCACGCAAAGAAAACATCAATAAAAACAAAAGAAGAAAAAAAGCATATACTTAAAATGATAGATGTTGCTGAAAAAGTTGGTGATATTACAAATAAACAAGCTGATATTTTCAGGAAAAGAATTGAAGCTATAAGTAAAAATGCTAGAAATACTGTTGATAAAGAAGATAGAAAAAAATATAAAGTAAAAAAAACACTATTAACTTCAAAAGCTGCTAATAAACTTGTTGAAAAAAATCATTCTAAACAAATTCTAACAAAAGCATATATTAGTGATCTTGATTATAAATACACTCAAGAAGATTTGACATCAGAAGAGAAAGCTAAAAGAGAAGAGCTTATTAATAAACTAGACGCACTTAAAAAACAAAACAAAGAAATAATAGATTTTAGTACATCAGAGCAATTATCTAATGAAAGATTTGATGAAATTTTTGATATAATTGGTGAAGTTGATGAAGAGTCAAAAGAAGAAGTTAAAAGTCTGTTTAATTTTTGTTTAAATAAATTGTAAGGATATTTTGTGAGTAAAATTAAAAATTGTAAAAAAGTAATTGAATTATTTATAGGGAATAAGATTGTCAAGGTAAAGACAGATATAAATAGTATAGATAATAGTTCAGGCGGCTCTAAGCCTTTAGCATGGAATATACAAAGCATAAAAGAAGAACATTACTTTGATTTATTTAGTGAACTTGACAAAACTAAACAGAATGAAGCAAAAAAAGATATACGAAAAATTATAAGCCACAATAAGATAGTTAATAAAGTTGATAGATATCTTAAATTTTCTTTGAATTCTAAATATAATATATTGTTTAATGATATTATTGATGAACAAAAATTTAATAATTTAGATGATGAAAAACAAGCAGAATATGCAATAAGAGTTGGATCCACAATGAGAGCTATAGGTATAGCTTTCAATGCTATAGTTAATGGAGTTTCAGCAGATATAAATATACAAAAAAAATTAAAATTAAACAAAGATGAAGATGAGCATACAACATCAATATTGACAACAGAAGATGGATCCAGGATAGTAAATACATTAAATTTATATCCAGCAATAGGTAGGCAGATAGCTGTTGCTACTGGGTATTTAGTCGATTCAGATCCAATATCAAATAAAAATTTTTATGCTCAATTAGGTAGAACAGCTGTTGAAGCACTATCTAATATTAAAGATAACGATGGTAATCCTCTTATTCACATATTGAAAGATACAAATGTTATCAATCATGAATATAGAAATCTTGATGGAGAATCAATATCGTCAGATTCAACTATAATAGCTGATGGTGTTACTTTAGATCTTAATACATTGATGAAGAATAGTGATAAAAGTGCATCAAAAGAAGAATTAAACTCCATGTTAAACACTGGTTCTTTTGGCTCTAAAACTATTAATAAGTACAGAACATTTAATAATACATTTAATGCTTCTCAAGCAATAAATACTTTAACGACACCTGTAAATAGTCAATTAAATATAACAAATAATTACTACACAAAAACAATAAATAAATACCTTGAAGATCTTAAAGAATGGGAATCTCTTGATGAAGAAAGTCAAGATAAAAAGAAGAAACCAAAAAAACCTTCAGCTAGATTTATTAGGCAATTTTGGACAAAAGACTTAGGATATAGTAAAGATGGTAAACAAGGCCTAGGAGTGCCTAAAACTATTGAAAATATTATGGTTGATTTATCACATAGGGTAGCAAGAGTTAATCCTGTTATTGATCCACTACTTCAGTTCATGGCTGAAGAATTTAATAATAACCAAGACGAAGAACCAATGGTTACATTAAATCAAGTATATAATAAATTAGGAATAACGGATATTAAACTTAAAAATGCTATATTTGGAGCATATAATGGTTCTATATCTCCTGAATTAAAAAGTAGTACAGCAGGTAAAACAATATCTAAAGAGACACCATTGATTGAATTGTTAAGTAATTATAATAGATATAAAGATGGCAAAGAATATATTAGAGAATTAATGATGTTTAGAAGTACTAGATACCTTCCAACTTCTACAGCATTGAATGAAGTCTCTGATAAGATGTCAAGAGCTATAGTTGTAGGTAAAAGATATAAAGTTGAAAGAGGAAGTGCTGCTTATTTTAATATCATTGAATCATTAGTTGATGAATTCACTGGTTCTGCTAACGCTACAGAGTTAGAACAAAGAGAGATGATAGAAAATAAAGGTATAAATAAAGCACTTGATGCATTACTTGACATCCTTGGTTCTATTAAAAATACAAAACTTGACATAAAAGAGCAAGCATTATTAACAGCTAAACTACTTAAAATATTAGCTATAGGTAAAATTAAAATTGATGGTAAAGTTGTTGATATTGATCTTAATACAAAAAATGTATGGGAAGCATTTGGAGCCTTGTCTGGAATTTACGATATCAGAACATATAATGGTAATAATAATGTTAGAGATAGTTTTTATACAACATATAGAACCAAGCCAGATGCATCTGCTTCTGGTGTTGTCTTATCATTATTACAAGCTTTAGGTACTGATCCAGAGAATGATAAACACATAATCAACATATTAGCTAGAATGCAATTAGCTAAATATGAAAACAGAGAATTAACTGAAGATGAAATTTATGATGATGCATATGCAATACTTAGACATGAGATTGAGAAACAATACAATAATAAAATAGATGGAGAAACTGAAGAAACTGTGTATGAACAACTTATGCCTTTTGTTGAATTAGGTTTGTTCACAAGTTTAAGAGATATGCTTAAACCTATTACAATGGTTACTAACTATGAAGCAGGTAAGGATGGTGCATCAAAATCTGCTGCTAATGATATGGCAGAAGAAATAATTAAGTCTTTTGTAAGAGCAAAAGGTTCTATAAAAGATAGACAAAAAAGACTTGATTTTTTGTTAAATATAATCAAAAAGCAAGATCCAGAATTTTATAAAGATAATAATATAGACGAATATTCAACAATAGAAAGTTCAAGCAGTAATAATGAAGCAAAGCTTGCTCAAATAGAAGGATTTTATACAGTAATTAATGACTTTTTTGCAGATAAAGATAATGGTGTTACAGGTAAAATGTATGAATTACTACAAGAAGCTTTTAGCCCTGCTGTTGGTAAAAACAAAAATGCTATTAAAAATATGTACTACAAAATTGCTGATGTTGTTCATAAAACTAATAAATATTATGGTTATGGTAATGGTAAATTTATACAATATATTATTCCTGCTGGTTCCTGGTTAGCTATAACTGATAGCAAGCTTGATAGCAATGGTATAGAATTAAATCATGATCATATACTGTACGGAAAGAAACATACAGAAGAAAACTTAAAAGCATATGTTAAAGGTACTGATAACTATAGAAAATGGTATGATTCTATGATTAGAAAATATGGTATGCCTATAACATCAAATAGGCAAGTTATGCTAGGCTATGAATCTGATAATCCATTATTGATCAATAAAGAGCAAGATAATGCACTTATACCAATTGTATCAGGAGTACACGGTATAGATTCTGGTATATTACAATATGCTCATATAAAAACAGTAGCAGAGCTAGAAAGTAGAATAAGAATATTAGAAGATAGATTATCTGTTTTAGACACTGGTTCTAAGTTATATAATAATACTGAATCTGATATAAAAAATTATAAAAAAGCACTAAATAGCGTATCAAGTGATATCTATGATGCGTCTCATGGTACAGCTATATATAACGAAATATTAGAAGAAGAATATCAAAAAGCTACATTTGAAGTGTCGAAAAAATATGATATTCAAGAACAGATGGCATTATTGTACGATTCTTATGCTATTAAATTTGAAGATACTGAAGATTTTGGTTCTGCTGATCAAATCAAATCAAAGTTATATGATAGTAAAGAAGCTACAAATTATTTAGACAAAACAAATCAAAAGGTTAAAACTAAAAAAGAATTGATAGATAAATATATAGTAAATCAAGGATTAGATATTAACTATAGATTATTTGGATTCAACAATGAGATGATAAGTTATAATGTAGATAAAGATGGTGTACTTAGAAATGATTATAGAACCAACAATGAAAACATCAAAGAGTCAAATAAGAAGACAGATCAAGCTGAAAAAAACACCAAAACGAATAAATATATACAAGTAGAAGAAAAATCATGGACTAAAAATATTCCACAAGATATTCTCGATGAAAACAAAGGCTTACCTACTGGTTCTAACGATGATGTATCCGAAAGTAAAAAATTTGGTGATGATGAAATATCTAAATTTATGAAAAAACATTCTATTGAGTTGTCTAATGCTGTTTTGTCAGGTAAACCATTTGTGGTTCTTGATATTGAAAATACATTTAGTCCTGATGTTAAAAATAATGACATATACAACTATGACTCAAGCAAAGGCGGTCAAGAGAAAGAATTACTTCAATTGTATGCACAAAAATATAAGCTAAATAAGAGAACTGGTAGACTAGAAAAAATTGGAGAATCAATTGAGATGTCTTATAAGCCATCAAATATTGAAGCATACAAAGAAATATTAAGTAAAGAGAAGTATAGAGATTATAATGTCTATGGTATATTTGACGGTAAAGATTATGATTATAATGCAATTTCAAATGAGCTTATTGTAAAACTTGGTTCTTTAACTGAAGACAAGAAGATACCATTGTTAGCATATAATGGATTTAAATCTGATTTTAATATATTATCTTCATATGATGGTGTAGATAAACTATTGAGTGATAATTTTAATGTTATGGATCCAAGATTGTTGGCTAATTATACTCTTAGAAGATCAAAAGATAAATCTAAGACATACAATAAACCAGATGGTTCTATAGTTAAAACAAAAGAGAGAAATCAACAATATGTTGCTAATATGCTCGGTATAAATAGTGAATCAGCTCATGATGCAAAAAGTGATGTTGAAGCTCTTGCTAAAATTACATCAAGACTATCTAAAAAGATGAGAGATCAATATAAGAATGAATTGTTCAAAAATAATAAAAACAAGAACTTTGATAAAAAATTAAACAATGAACTTGATAAGATATTAAAGAAAATATATCCTGATATTAATCTTGAATATGTTGATAGTATAGATGATAAAATTAAAGGTCAAGCAGATATAGCAAATAAAACAGTGTTAATTAATGGTATATTGGCTAGTACAGATACATTACCACATGAGTATGCTCATCACTATATATCTATGTTTATAGAAAGCCCATTAGTCAAAGAAGCTATTAAAAAATGGGGTAGTGAAGAAGCATTAGTTCAAGCTATAGGAGAACAGGTTATTAAACAAAAAGGTGAAGCTTATGGTTGGTGGAAGAAATTTAGTAAGTGGGTTAAAGACTTGTTTAAAAATATATCTAAAGCTGATAAAGAAGAGTTAAAAAACTTGCTTACTGATGCTTTTTTAGAGAATAGAGATTTAGGTAATAGAATTGACAACACATCTGGTTCTGAAAATATAAAGAACCAATATGAAGACGAAGAGTATGGAGAAGAAAATACTGATTATACAGAACCAAAGAGACCTAAAAAGTTAGCTCCACAAACATTGAATGAACAAATGTATTATAAATACAAAAAGAAAAATTACACAATAAGCGATTATTCAATAATAGATGAATCGCTATTTGCATTAAATAAGAATATTCGTAATGGTATAGGTAATATATACGAAAATACTGCAGAGCCTTTTATTAATGATAAAGCAAAACAAGCTCATGAATTTATGTATCAAAACTTTGATATATATAAAATGCAATATGATAGAGCTACTAAATATTGGGAGTCTTCATCTTGGATCTCTAGCATTAAAGGTTATCTTGATCCGTGGGGGAGATTTAAGAATTATGATGATTTAAACAAGGCTATAACTGCTACAATTAATGCTGCATCAAAAAGAAAGCAGTTTGAGGATACTGCTATTGCTAAAATTAATAAGCTACTATCAAAGATAAGTCAAGAAGATCAAAAAGATATATATTATACATTTGTACAAGCACCTATTTTTTATCTTATAAAGAATAATGTATTAAGCAAGCTAATAAATAGTGATAATGTAAATAGTGATATAGATACACTTATAAAAGAGTATGAAAGTAAAATATCATCATACAATAGAAGATCAATTAAGCGTATCAGCGAGTTCTTGTCAGGAAACAAAGAACCACAAGATGGTGTAGCTTATAATCTTGATCAATTAAAATATAATGATCAAGAAGAAAAAGATTTATTCGGTTCTTTATTGGCTCTATACACAATTAAAGAGAACCAAACTAGTGCTAATGAAAACATAAATAAAACTGGATACGAAAATGCATTTAATCTATTAAAAAATAATCCTAAATTGGCTACAACTATATTTGATGCTTCAACTGGTATCAAAAGTATACATGATAGTGTTTATGGTATGACAAAAGATCAAATGCTAGAGAAAGATAATCTTATATATGAACACTATGAAGTTCCTAAAGAATTTAGAGTTGTAAATAAAAAAGACTTGCTAAATAGTGTATATAATAAAGAATCTGGTTGGAAGATCTTAATTAAGCCTGAATCTAAGCAATATGGTGTTGTATATAGAGATAGACGAGACGAAACTGTACAAGATGGAGCAGGAACCACAATTAACTATTTGCAACATGACATAATTGTACCTACAAATAAGATTATACCTAATGCTAAAAATTCTGTATCACTAAAAACAAATAAAGGTAAGTTCGAAAAGATTGTATTAACAAAAGAACAAAAAGAAGAGTTAGGATTGAGTACTAGTATTGGAGATGCTCTGTATAGAGCATATGGTAGGCTTATGGAAATAGAAGATACTCAAGCTGTAAGAGATTTAATGATTAGTGAAACTATGACTAAATATATTGATACAGAAGTTGATGTTAGTGAATTTGATAAATCACTTAAAAAGATGAAAGTAGAAGATAGACCATTGTTGTTGTCATTACCTAAAGGCTCTATACCTAAAGAGATACTTGAGGATAATGAACTTATTGGTACATACTATGAAGTTAGACCAAAAGTATCAAGAATAGGTCAATTCAATGAGCATGTTGATTTGGTTAGAAAAGATTTTTCAGATATAGCATTAGGATATGAGGATCCAGTATTATTCGAACATAACGCTGTTCTTAGAAAATCAGCATATGCAATTAGACAAATGGTTAAGCTTACTAAGATACATTGGGCTGTAACTAATATTCCTAAGCTAATTGGTGATGTAACATCAAATACAGCTATATTGTTAGCATATGGTATGCCTATACAAGATATGCCTAAAAAGTTTCAAGATAATATAATTGAACTTAAAAAGTTTGAAAAATTAAGACTAAAACAGCTTGAACTTGAAGTTGCTAAATATGAAGGTAAAGATGTAGATAAGCAATTAAAAATAGTAAAAGATAAGATAGCTAAACACTCATATGGAATGATGTTGCAAGAAGGAATGTTTGGTTCTCTATCGATAGAGGTTATGAATAAAGATGAATCTGTTATTTCTGGATTACAAAATGATATAGAGAACCTACTAAATAAGTTTTTAAAGAAAGAAAATGGTAAGAAAACTGCACTAGCTAAAGCTATTAAGACGTTAGCTCAAAGTGGACCTGATTATCTTAATGTTGAGAATATTCTTGCATTTGCTGGTAAGAGTGCTAAGAATTTTAAAATGCTTGAAACTTTTGGTGAAGGATTAGAAGATGCTGGTAAAAGAATAAAAGTTAATAAAAAAGAAGATATAGCTAAATATATATCTGAGTTTTTAGCTACACCTGATAGTGCTTTAGTTAGATTTGGTTCTTCTACAATGCAAACAGTTGATATAATATCAAGAAAGATGTTACTTGATACCTTAATATCTCAAGGTAAATCTAAAAAAGAAGCTATACAAATAGCATTAGAATCTTTTGTTGATTATAAAATCAATATGCCTAAAGAGATGAAAGTATTGAGTGATTATGGTATCTTGTTATTCCCTGCATTCTGGACAAGAATACAAAAAGTAATTTTAGCTACATCAAAAGCCAATCCATCAGGTATATTCTTTGCATTATTAATGCAACGATTCCTTGAAGAACATCCTGAAACTATATTTGATAGTAATTTAATATATAAAGCATTTGGACAACATTTAAGTGGTAGCGGATTTGAATTTATAAACGGTATACCGCCAGTAGAGATTGGTACATTTTATCCGGCAGAACTGTTTGGATAGGATACAATAGAACCAGAAGGATAATTCTTTTTTTTGGTTCTTGTATAATGATGTAACTTAATAAAATACTTTATTGTAGCATTTTGATGTTATTCTATTTGTTTGTTTGCTCATATTGAATCCTATTATGATGTGTAGTTTTTTTAATTTATTTATTTCTTGAAGTAATACTGCTAATTTTATTCATTGTCTTAATTGCTTTAGCGTTTAACATACTTTTAGTAAAATTTATCTTGCTAAAAAAAATAATTTAATTCATCTTGAGTAACAGTATATGTGTCTTTTTCTTCTTACCATCTTCAAGCTTAATGATAGGTTTTGATGGAGTTTAACATACATCTTGAACATCTTTTTGCTCAACAAAACAGACTATTCGTCCTACTTCGTTTAACATTAAAAGCTTGTGCAGTTTTTACATTTAAAATTCATATCAATCCTTTACAATTCTTTAATTTTTATATCCAAATTAGACAAACTTTCTTTGGCTTTTTTATATTGATTTATATATAGCGTGTCTATGTAAGGAGCGTACTCTTTTATTTTTAATATGTACTCATTTTTTAGTTTGGTGGTAACTATTATTAGGTTTAATTTACCGTATTCTTTTATGAGTGAAGCTATAAACTCTTTGGTTTTAGGGTGTTCACTTATAGTATCAAAAGCATATATTATGTTGGAATTAGATAAGTTTAAACCATAATCTTTTTCTCTTTTCGCTTTGTAAATTATATAGTAAAAATCATCATCTAAGATTGTTGAGTTTTCTACAATTAACAAATTTGATTTACCTCTCTGTAAAAACTTCTCTACCAAAGATGAACTAAAATTTTCACATTTTATCCAATCTTCTTGTTTGCTCCACCATCCATCATTATCATTAATTATATCTTTTTCTGAAAACCAACCACCTACACTATTTATATAAAGGGTGTGTCCACTTTTTAAAACATCAAGTTGATTTTGTTTACTTTCTCTCATAAGATTATCAAAATTAACTAAAATGTCTTGTAGTGTAATTTCATTAGAAATGTAAGGTTGAAGTTTTAGTAAACCACCTCCTGCTGTTTTAGCTATATTGTGTGATAATTGTTTATCATCTCTTTGGAGAATAATAGATAAGATACTTCTTATCTCTGAGTTTGTTAAATTATCCATATTCTCACTAAATAATAGATAATCTGCTAAATTATCTATTCTATACCACTCGTAGTCTTTGTGTTTGTAAATCATTTTTGCTTCTCACTTCTTGATAACTTCATAAGAATCTAAACTTTCTATACTTCTATATCAAAAATATTGCTTAAGTATTTAATAATTTTTTTTGTTATACATTTTAGTTTTTATTCTACATCTTTAGGTTTTATTAGCCATTCTATAGTTTTTCTAAATGGTTTTATATCGTTAAACATGTCTACTAACCAGACAAGAATTGCAAACAATGCAGTTAACCAGCTTCCTACCATAGTTACTACTGTTTCATAGTAATCAAATGAAGCTGAATACTGAAATTTTGTACCTACTATTACTTTATTATAAAATATAACAAGTAATAAACTTACTATACATCCTATTAAATACCAATATAAATATATCATGTCATTTTTCCTTTATTTTTTTATTTATTTTCTAATTCGTATATTCTTTTCTTAGAATAATCATAAAATCGTTTTGCTGCTGATATAGAATTATCAAATAATTCTTTATAGCTATTATATTTTTCTGGTTCTTTTTTCTTAATTACTATCATTTCTATAGCAAATTCAGGCAATGGTCCAATTGATAGCTTTTTTTTATTTGTGCATAATTTTTTAGCTATATCATATGAATCTTCATTTAAAAGTTTTAATATCTCTAAAGCATATACATAATATGATACTTGAATTTCCATCTCTTTTTTTACAAAATCATCAGAACCAATAGATATTATTATATCAGATTGTTTTTGTGTTAATTTGTTTAGATTGTTAAATCTTTTTATTTCCCATATATATTTGTATATTTTATTTGTTTTCTTTTTATCGTCTTTGAAGTCATTTTTACATGATTCAAAGTAATATAAAACAGTATTTAGCATTAATTTCATATGAGTATCTGTATTCATTTTATTGTACCTCTATGTAATATATATTTTGTTTTAATAATTTTTTTAAATCTTCATACTCATCATATGTATCATCCATTTGATCGAGTAAATGACTTAAATTGTATTGTGCTGCTGTACCATCTTTTTCAATCATTATTGGTGTTGTTTCTACTAGTAGTTTATAGAACTTATCTGAAATAACACTATCTATTACTGCTATTTTTATTACTGTATAATCAATCATTTTTTTGTCCTTTTATTTTATTTTCTAATATCTTCTATTGCAAAATAAGCTATTACTCCGATTATAAATAGCCAAGGTACTGCTAAAAACAATGATATACTTAAAGCTATAATAATAGCACCACTTATATTTAAGAATTTATTTATATCCATCTATTATCCTTTTTGTTTATTTTATAATCTAGCATTTTTGCGTTAATTAAAACATGACTTGCTCTAGTACATGCTACATAGTACAATCTAATTTCTTCTAGTTCAGTCTCTGTTCTATTATCATGTTCTTTTTCTAATATTTTTTCTATTGTTTTATTTAGATCATCATGAATATATACTTTGTAAAATTCTAAACCTTTGCTTGAATGGCTTGTTGTTAATGTTATTTTATGTTTTGTTTTGTCTTCTTTGCATTGTTTTGAATAAGCATATGCTTTAAATATTTCTTCTCTTGAATATGTTCCTATTATTGTTAATGCTGATTTTAAATCTATATCATCATTATATTTTGATGCTATATATGACATATATGTTTCATATTCATTTTGTAGTGATTCATCAATATTCCACAAATCGACATCTTCTTGTAAATGTTTCCATTGCTTTTGTCTAATTTCTCCACCTGGCTTTAGATACAATAAGATTAGAATAAGTTCAAAGATAGATTGTGGTTGTCTTGCTAGATTGAACTTTTCTCCAGTTTTCATTAGTTCAATCATAGAACCAATCATTGATGAGTTTGTTCTTGATATATATGCAACTGTTTTTTCTTGTTCTTCATCTGGCTCTACTCCTGAAAATTTAAAGTTTTCATCATAGTGTACTTGCATAAACCTTTCTACTCTTTGTGCGATATCTTTTGAGCATCTAAATGATTGTGTTAATTCTAGCAATATTCCTTCGTTTTTCATCTCTTCAAATCCGTTTATTGTGCCATTAAATGAGTAAATCGTCTGACTAATGTCACCTACCATTATCTTTTTTTTTGCTTTTAACAATTTGAATATTTCTAGTGTTACAGGATTAAGATCTCCACAATTATGAGATAGCACTTCGTTATATTCGTGTCCTAGGTTGATAAAATAATTATTATTATCTACTACTTGCAAATCAAATACATCTATTTTCCTGTTTTGCTCTATTGATCGTATATATTGAGTCAAAAAAGTAAGCCTTTTATTATCCACTTCTCCTTCTCTGTCTTTATCTTTGTATGGTGTAGATAAAACTGTTTTATCGTTTAGTTTTTTTGATTCTAACCATTCAAACATGACCTCTTCATTTTCTGTGCTATAATCAATACCATATAATTTATGGTTTGGTGTCGTAATTAATGTACCTCTTGATGTTGTTATTTTTATTGTATCTCTATTTTTATGCTTGACTACTGCACCAATCTCCCTATATTCTATTTTTTTTTCTTTTTCATTATAAGATTTTACTCTTGGCAATGCCGAACCATTTTGATACATTGCATACAACCATTCTATAGCAATCAATCCTTTTTCTGTATCAATAATAGAAGAACCATCAATGCACTCGTCAAGCATTATTATATCTTGTTCTTCTAATTGTATTTTATTGTTTGCTAATAATATGTGAAACATTTTTAAGTATACTGCATGAGTTATATCTACTTCTCCTTTAAACATTTTACCTATATACTCTTTTGCTAATATTAGTATTTTTTTATTTACGCTATTCATCTTTTCTGCAAGTTCTTTGTTGTTAGATATAAAGT
>Ga0256828_1000195_pt1 | contig 41326 bp, 60 predicted proteins | sample CV88metaG_FD_185993 | JGI IMG/M metagenome (GOLD analysis project Ga0256828, IMG submission 185993) | Hydrothermal vent microbial communities from East Pacific Rise, Pacific Ocean - CV88 | ecosystem: Environmental > Aquatic > Marine > Hydrothermal vents | place: Pacific Ocean: East Pacific Rise...
CATCGCTAAATCTTGCACTATTACTTAAAAACTGAACTTGAGAATGAGTTCTAATCTGCTGGTATATGAAATAAGGTGCAATAGCTGTGTACGCTTTATAGTGCGTAAAATCTACATATTTTAGAGCCTCATCTAAAATCATACCGAGATTTAAAAGCTCTCTTAAATTTGTGTGATACATATCCTCTTCATTGTGCGAAAACCCAAATAGCTGGCTGAATCTATCTTGATTTAATTTGTTCAATCTATCAAAATCTACGATACACGGCACAAACGCAAATACAGATGATGCTCTTCTACCAAAACTCTCTTTTAATAGTCTTTCTGTTAGAGCGTTTGGTTTTTTGATGCCTTTATCTCTAACGACTTGGCAAACATCTGCCAAATATCTGTCAAGCTCCTCACGCGTATTATCTTTCATCTCTTCAATTTTTTTAATTTTGTGGTCCATTATATTTCACCATCTTGCAGTCTTTTTATTGTTACGGTAGACATTAGAGACAATTCGCTCTCTCTTGCTTCAAGCTCATCTATCTTACCTCTAAGTTCCGACAATATCTTCTCAATATCATCATTTCTATTTCTAGATGTAGCAAATGCTAATGATTTTCTACGCACATTCAACAGCTTTCTCTCTGTTACAACTTCACATAATTCACGATTAATTTTTCTGTATTCACCCTCAAGTGTCATTTTAATTTCCTTTCTTGGTTACTTTGATGTGCCAAACATCATCTTTTTTAAGTTCTTCTCCAAATTCTAGCATCACCCCATCTACAATAAACTCTTTGTCTTTATTGTAGTAGTGTTTTAGCAATGCTTCGTATGTTCCTCTTCCGTAAATGAATTTACCATCTTCATTTAAGAAAGATGGTATCATTTGCTTTGTGTTTTTCACTTCTATCCTTTTCTTCTACTCAAAGCATAACGGCGTTACTATCACGCATGATTCATCGGCAATCTCTCTTTGTAGCTTTTTAGCTACGTCGATAACTCTTTTAATTCTATCTGCAATTTGCTTATTTAATGTTCCGATTTTATATCTTTCTTCTTTGAACTTCACATCTTGTGTTTTGTATGCGAATGACACAGTAACACGACCTTCATCTAAAAAGTTTTTAGCGTGTTTATAATCCTTGTTGATAAAATCAAGTTTTGAAGTACCGTCTGAAAATTGTACTGGCTTATCATCGTCAATTGATGCACCATCAACTACACTATTAACAATGTAATCAAATGTTGCCTCTTCATCGTTATGCCCAAGTATCGTAATCGCTCTAAACTCTTTGTTGTTCTCTATTTTAATTTTAAATTGTTTCATTTTTTATCCTTTTTTTGTTTTGATATGTGGTATTGTATACTAATTATTAGTGTTTGTCAAGAGTATTTTTAAATTTTTTAAAATCTTTTTATATTCATCTCAATTTTATGATTTTTTGGCGATATTTTTGCTTTCCACTTCTTCAAGAATATAGATTTAAGCACTTCCTCAAGCTCATCACACTCAAGAAGTTCAAGCACGTACGACTCTGAGCCAATGCTCTTAATTACACTAAGCTCCCACTTCTCAAATAGCTTTTCGCCGTCTTTTTGTATGTACTTTAGAGGGCTATGCACTCCTTTCTCAATCTCATTTTTAGCAATATTTCTAATTGCATTGAGCTTTTTTAGAATGCCTAAAGCATTATTTTCAATCGTTTTAGGCTTACTCTCATCGAACTCAATCTCTTTAAAACGCTTTGTGAGTATCGTGAACTTCTGTATTCCAGTATTGAACTTCAAGTCAATATGATTGATATTTTGCTTAATAAAGCCTACATATCTCTCAATATTTTTTACTTCACTCAGCTCTTTCCTAATATCTGCAACAATAAAAGTGCTTGATGTCTTAATATTAAGCATCTCACACACGTATTCAATTAGTTCATTCATCTAACAACTCCACATCAACAAAATTCGTATTTGAAATGTTAACTCCACACACTTCATCTATAACACGCTTTCTACGCTCTGCATCTGTTTCGTACGTGTTAGTATTAGATTTTGTAGTTTTAGGCTCAAATAGCCCTTTATAGCCCCCAATTATACTATTCTCTACCATTTCCATCTGTCTATCGTGCGAATACTTAGACAATTTATTTGCAGATAGAATTTTTCCTCTTTTAGAATACTTACTCCCTTTGTACTCACACCAAGCATTGTATGCTTCTATGTTTAGATTTTCAGGCAACTCAAAATCACCTCCAGTATTCGCCTTTTTTTTATTTATTTTTTTAGTATTATCTTTATTGCTATCGTCTTTATTGTTATTATCTTTATTATTAGTCTTTGATTTTCCTATATGCGTTTTACCTATATGGGATTTTCCAGTATAGGTTTTTTCTGATTTTTCATAATCTTCATTGTTCGGATATAGAATGTATACATTTTTCCCCATTTTCCCATCTTCACTTCTCTCTCTGTATCTAAGCAAGAATCCATTGTCTTCAAGCTCTTTAAGTCCAGTCGAAACTGCACTTTGACCGATTTTAAAGTGCTTTTCAATCTCAGACTGATAGAATGTCCAATCGTCGTCTTTGCTACATAAATATGCAAAAATTCCTATCGCTTTAGCACTAAGTGTTCCATCAAAAATCTCATTGGGGAGTATTGTAAAGTTTGTTTCTAACTTCTGCTTAACTCTATTTATCATTTTAATTCCTCCAGTAGCTTTATAGCCATTTCTAAACGCTTTTGAAGCTGTTCTTTTTCATTAAAATCCTGAGGGAAGTTAAGCTTTTTACCGTAGCTTAGTTTAATTTGATGGTCGATTAATTCAACCCATTTATCGTGTGTCATTTTTATTTTTTCGGTTATTTTTATTAAAGGAAGAATAGCGAAGCACCACCAAACGCAAATTCTTGAAGCCCTTTATCCAACACCCCAAAAAGGGTGCTGTGCGTCCAGTGGTGCTGGATAAAAAGCTCTTAACATAAAGTATTGATAGTGTAATTATACACAAAAAACTTTAATATACACTTAATATATATGTAATAATTATTATTTATTTTTTTAACAAAACTATTGACAAACGGTAATAATTAGTATATAATACGACATAACAAACAAAAAAGGATAAAAAATGGAACAACTTGAAAGACACGAAATTGACTTAATGAATAGAGAAAAAAGAGATTTGGATTTTACTGAAAGACTTAAAGAGTTCAAAGAGGATAAAGTCGTAGAGCTTAGTGAAGTATTGAAGCAAAATAGTGACATTTTAGGTGCAGTTGAAGAGTGCTGTGTTTTTGATGGGCAGGACGTTGATGACAGTGATGTGTGTGACATTATTAGAGAGTCAGTCATTAGCGAACTCCCTTACCTTTTAACAACTGAGCAGATTGCTAAAAATATATCAATTTTGCTTAATGCTGGTGATAGAATTTGCGTTTTCAAAGGGCTTATTGAGCCATCTTTTTCAGTTCACTTTTTGAAAAATCTTGATGGTGAGTATGAGGTATTTGAGTTTAACTCTACTGCTACGTTTAGTGATGTTGTTACGAAAATGAGTAAATACAAAAATGACAGACTTTATTAGAGATATGTTTGTCGTTGATGTTTTGTATATCGCACTTATTGTTAGTGCGATTATTTATATGAATATAAAAGGGTTAAAAGATGATTAATGAAGCACTTAGAGTAATTTGGGAAAAAAATAGCAAAATATCACAAAAGTTAAATGAAAATACTGAACTTATTAAAGCTAAAGTTAGTGAGTTTGAAAGCAATGGTCTAAGATATATTGATGATGACTATTATGTGTACAGGGGGAAAGGTGGAATAAAAATCCACGAAACCCCAAAGGGGGTTAAAAAGCGTATTGCACAAATAGCACACAAATATAATCTTAGCGTTGTCGTTACAGATGGACTTTTCTACAAAGGTGATGAAATTTCGGTTGAGTCCGATGGAACAATCGAGGATATTAAGATTAAAAAAAACAGTAATGCACTCATAATGGGGGGTGATATTTTAGCACCTTACGCTATTGTTAGCGTATTTAAAGATAGTGTGATGATAACAAGAAAGCTTTTTATTGTTCCGAATGATGAATATATCGCTATTAAAAATATGGGGAGTGGAAATAAATTTCAAACGATGATGGCGTATAAAATGGTATATAAGCGTGTTTTAAATGGAATTTATTCACTTTTAGGCGTAACGCTTGACAGGGTTGATGCAAAAATGATTGATGAGATGGCTGAGAATATGAGAGTAGACAATGAAAAAGAAGATGCGAGTGAAGAGATTGACACGTTAGTTGAGTCTGAGAAAATTATGGAAAATGTTGATTTGCTTGATGCTGAAAGCTTAGACGATGCAAGGAAGAATCTTATGCGACTGTACGCGTATGAAGTTGATGCAGATAGAAAAGAAGAGCTTAAAAAAGCTGGTGTAAAAATTAAGGAGGCTATTGATGCAATTAATTAGTGCAAAAAAATTAACTGGAGCCAAACGAAACTTCAGAAAATATGAGATGGAAAACTTTGAAGATTTTTCTTTTAAAGATTATGAGATTATCGATAATGAAATTGAGGTGCATAAAGATGAGGAGAGCTATTTGCTTGATGCAGTTTCAATTTTTAGAGATGAACAAAAAGAAAGACTTGAAGCTGAGTATAGAGTTAAAAATGTAATAAAAGTTAAAGACTCAACTCAAAATCAGGGAACTAAAGAGTGGCTGAATGCACGAATGGGCATTGTTACTGCTTCAGATACACCCTTTAATAAAGATGGAAAAAAAATCCCATCTTTTGATGAATATGTAGATAAAAAAGTTGCTGATAAAATCCTCTCAGAGATGGGAATTCAAAAGGAAAATTTCAAATCTGAAGCGATGGAACGTGGCAATGAACTGGAACATTTCGCAATAAAAGAGTATAAAAAAATAACTGGTAATGAAGTCGTTGAGAAAGGTTTAGTTGTTGGAGAAGAACTCCCTATCGGTGCGAGTACAGATGGTATCGCAATAGATGAAAGCTTCAGTAAAGTCAATATTGAGATTAAGTCTGTAATTCTAAAGAATTACATAGCTGAACTAACAAGGGGAACACTGACTAAAAAATATTATGCACAAATGCAAACTCAAATGTTTGTGCTGGATATTGACGTTACCCACTTTTTAGTACAGTGTCAAGAAGTCGATACGTTCAAATTGATTATTAGAGAAGTGCATAGAGATGAGGAGTTTATCTGTAACCTCATTGAAACACTCAAAGAGTTTGAAGTTGCATTTAATAGAAGATATAAAGAGGCTAAGGCTATGTTATGCTAACAGAAGATGAAGTATTGCACGTTATTGAGCTTATTGAAAATCATACTGCTCAATTAAGCACAAGTATGTTTAAGAATTTCTCCGATGCACAAAAAGACAACATTAGAGAGTTCGACAAAGCGATTATCAAAAAACTAAAAAATAGAGAAGTGAAAAAAGTGCGAACTTCACAAGCGAATAAAGCACTTCACGTTTACTTTGGGCTTGTAGCTAAAGCACTAAACGATGCTGGATACTCCGTCCAATACGTTCTAAACAAGAAGAAAAATGACAAAATTAAGAAAATTCTTGATTTTGTTTTTGAAAAAACAAAGCTAAATATTGTAAAAAATGCTAAGGAGAAAATCCTAAACATTAATGATGTTGAAATACAGTGGACAATGGAAAATGTGAAAAGCTTGATTTGGAAACCAATCCAAGATGCACTTTTTGAGATAGGAACGACAACGAAACTGGACTCCAAAAAGATAGATGAAGTCTATAAAGTGTTAGATAAGCATCTATCGGAAAATTATGGAATTGAGAGTATCCCATTTCCAAATAAGGATTATTATGAATAAGTTAATTAGAGAGGCAAAAGAGGTAAATATGGAGAACCGTAAAAAAGTAGATGAAGCGATTCAGAAAATAGGTTTTGCACTATTGTCAAGTAGAAATTTTACAGTAGCTCAGAAAAGAGCGTTGGAGGACGCTGTAAATTTATTGAAAAATATTAAATAAAGTATTGACAAATAGTAATAATTATTATATAATACCACATATCAAGACAAAAAAAGGAAATAAAATGCAAAACGTATACCATTCTGAACTAATAAAAAACGCTATAAACATCTCTACTTTCAAGGGATTTGAACTTACAAATAGTAAGAACTTACAAACTTCAAATATCTCTCTTAAATTCAAATTTTCAAGAGATGAAGAGGTGGAAATTTTGTGTAACTATCACGGAAATTTCATATCACTAAAAGCATCTACTACAAACTTACTTAACTCTAATCTTTTAAGATTTATTGAGATTAAAAAAGAATTAGGACTATCGTAATATTTACAGAGCGTTACTCATTGTAGCGTTCTATTAAGTGTTAAGTCACTAAAAATAAAAAAAGGATTAAAATGAGAAAAATTGTAGTTTATGCACAGACAGGATACGCGTGCAGTCTGGTTGAGGAGATTGTTGAAATTGAAGACAATGCAACAGAAGAAGAGATTAAAAATATTGTAAATGAAGTAATATTCGAATCGCTAATTGAGTGTGGTTACTATGAAAAAGAAGAGGAGGATTAAAATGTATAATAAAATTATTTTAGCTGGTCATCTAACAAGAGACATTGATATTAAATATACTCAAGGTGGAACGGCGATAGGAAATACTTCTATTGCATCAACAAGAAAGTTTAAATCTCAAACAGGTGAACAGAAAGAGGAGACACTTTTTGTGGAGATTGCTTTTTTTGGGCGAACTGCTGAAGTAGCGAACCAGTATTTACGCAAGGGTAGTAAAATTCTAGTAGATGGTAGGCTAAAGCTTGACCAGTGGACGGCTCAAGATGGTACAAAACGCTCAAAGCACTCAGTCGTTGTTGAGAGTATGACAATGCTTGGTGGAAGAGATGATGCACAACAAGGTGGTGGATATAACCAAGCACCTCAGCAGAATCAAAACAACTACCAACCGACTCAACAGAAAGGTGGATACCAACAAAATAGTGGTTCTGCTTATGGCACACCTGCTCAACAGCAACAAGCACCACAGGAAACAAACCAACAACAAGTACCTGCGTCTAACAACATACCAGGAATTGACATCAATGAAGATGAAATACCGTTTTAGGAGTTGATATGAGTTATTTCTATGAAACACTCTTAAATGAGTTTAAGAAAGAAGCAAGAGAGGAGGCTATAATTAAGCACGGTACGGTTACGCGTGCTTATGTAGATGCAGTAGCGAACGATAAGCTACTAAGGCTAAAAGAAAGCCTCCTGAGTGCTGGAGGAGATGATTGTCTTATTGGAAAATTTATAGCTTTAGAAATGGAGCATAAAGCAAGAAAAGAAAAAGATAAAATCATAAAAATGATGAGCAAAAAGAAAATAAAAAGTGGTGAGTCTTTTGAGGATATGGGGATTGTGTTAAGATGCACAAAGTCGAATACTCAATCTGTTTTTTCTAAAGCAATGAGAAAAATCTCTACACCAACGACGTCAAGAATTTTTAAGGGGTACAATTATGTTTAAAATGATAGTTTGTGATGATGGATATGTGCGTTTTAAATTAAGACGCACAAAAAGAGGTGAGATACTAAAGGGTTTTATTGAAAGTGGACTACCTAAAAATAGATTTTTTTATGAGATTTATAAGGTATTTAATTGGAGGAGAGCGTGAAAAAACCAAATAATAATACTCAAAAAGCATTCGCTTTATCTGCGATAATAGGTGCATTGATGATGAGTGGGACGAATGGAGATGTGAAACTAAGTGCATTAAAAGTGCAAATAGATAGAGCTATGAAAGTGTTTAGCGTCAAAGCACCAATTCATTATTATAGAATTTCTGATGCAGTTAAGCAGATTATTGTTGAGTTAAAGGAGTTCAATAATGAGGTTACTATTGATGAAGTGAATGTATACATTGAGATGCTTTGTTCTTTGATACCTAAAAGCGATTTTAAAGCATTTTTAGGAGTAGTGCCGTACAGAACATCTATTCAAGTGAGAGATGAGAAGAAAAGCCGTTTGCTTGTTTCTGTATTAGAGCTTGATAAAATGCTCAATGATGCGTTTAAAACAAATGCTACGGCAACAAGAGAGGGTCTTGGAAATATCTTATCAAAACCACTAAAGACAAAAAAAGCAAAAGTAGATAAAAGAGATAAGGCAAAACCAAAAGCATTAAAGATGATTAAAAATAGGGCTAAGTGGAATAGAAAGAGAGTGCAGTAGAAAAACTACTGCACAAGATTACAACATTGTTGTAGAAATTTTTAGAGTGTGATTGTAGATGAAAGGAAAAACACCTACAAAATTATTATACACTAATTGAGTGCATAAAGTCAAGTAAACTCTTAATTAATGCCTCTCTTCCTTTTCCATTTTCGTAAAATTTTATATTTGAAGCAAAAAAAGGCTCAACAAGGATACACGCACTTTTACCCCTACACACAAACCCAGCACCTCTATCCTCGTTTTTCAAGCTTACTTTTTTTACTCCCCTATCTCTATTTTTTAGATTTTTACTAAAGATATTGTTCATCTTTTTAGCTAACTCAAAACCTTTTTTTGAGCAGTATAGGACTTCGTGACCATTCGCATTTTTATTTGATGAAGCATTAAAGTGAAGAGATATGCTTACGTCTGCACCCCATTCGTCTATTCGCTTGTGCAACTCTTTCATTCGTGCAGTATATCCACTTAATTCGTCGCTACGCTCAAAGATTTCAACTTCAAAATCTGAGCCAATAGATGCCAATTTGACCTCTTTTGAGAGTGCTTTATAGAACACATATTCACTCATTCCATTTGCACCGTATGCCCCTTGACTGCTTTTTCTGTGTCCAACAACTAATGCTATTTTTTTCATCTACTGTATACCTCATTTAATTTTTTGTTGATAAGACAATATTTTAAGCAAATAGCCCTTAGTTTGTCATTGTTCCTAATAAGCTCCGTAAGCACATTATTTTCTATGATGCTTAAATTTTCATCAATCCTTTTTACTTTAAACTCCCTGCTTTTTGGAGTTTTGTATGTAGGTAGCTTTGGTAAGCTTATTTTTGTAGGTGTGCATTGCTCATTTTTTGAGCAGTTATTAAGTATGAAGAGTGAAAGAAGTGCTATTTTTAGCATTATCTATGCCCTCTATAAAACTGCTAACGCTTTTTGAATCTGAGTCGATTAGACACTCATTTAGCCCACTTGAAACAGATTTCAACTCGTTTTCTAAGCTTTCTATCTTGTTGTCACGACTGTCAACTATCTCATATTTAACATATCCTAATGCACTTAAGATTAGAGAAAGTGCAATTATATACTTATACATTTTTCTCCAATCTCTCTATGCAGTTTGATAGTTTTGATGTAACATCAGACAATTCCTCTAAGCACTTATTCTCCTTATACCCCATCATTTTTAACTCATTTAAGCACTCATTCTCACGCGTTTCAAGATTGTGTATTCTATCGTGTGCTTCATCAATCCTCTTCTCGTTGTCAAAATGGTTATCCATTAACGTTTTTGTTAAGTCTTTTTGACTCTTATATGCAACATAGACTGCAAATAGGAACATAATAGTAACAACAAGTATAGAGAATAGCACAACACCATTCTCTCCTAATTTACTTGTTTCTGTCAATAGACCACTTGTCTCTTTTATCATATCTGCTGTCATATAACGTCTTTTTTTAGCTCATTTAAGCACATATTTGTCATTGCACTTGGAACGATTACTCTATTATCCACTGTTGCTGGGTCCACTACTTTTAGCTTCCCATCTAAAATCTCTTGCAGAAATTCACTTATCATTTTTCTTTCTCCACTTATATTTTCTGTATGCAAAATATGGGTATCTCACAAAGCTACCAATTCCAGCACCCACGGCAATTATGATGCTGAAATATGGCTTTACACCAATGTTAGTTAAGCATTTGTAGAAATTAATATGAGGTAAAACTGGGTTATCTATCCCAGCTTGTCCAACTTCATTATCGTGTTTTTTGCAACACTTTCCTATATACGCGCCCATAAAATTTTCTGGGAACATTGAACAGTAGTCTCTCATCTTGATTTTGACTCATCAAATTTTGGAAGAATAGACAACAACTCGTTTTCGCTAAGCATATCCTTCTCGCCTTCTGCAACGTCTCTAGTGTAGTCTTCGAACTTTTCCCAGCATTCGCTTGAGAATTTAGCTAACTTTGTCGCCTCATCTTTGTATTTGTTATCGAACCCAGCATAGCTTCTAGCACTAAGCATAGAATCGTACTGGAACATATTTGCTATTTTGTTTAAGTAATTTGCAACAATTTTAGATTGTTGCAAATATTGCTTTTTCTGGAGTTCATAGTCGTATTTTTCTTCAAAAATATCCGAACTTACCTTGATGTCAACCGTGCTTGTTTCTAAACTTTCTCTTAATTTAAAATTTCTTGCACCCATTTGCAACAAAACTTTTGCAGCTATTTTTTTATCCATTTTAATACTCCCTTAAACTATAAAATACAACTTTTGTGTTTAGCGTAACACTCTTGTCTTCTGTTAAGTCATCTAGTGCAAAAGTTATTTTTTTATCTTTATTCACTTCCCCTACCCAACTTGTGTGAAAGAATAACTCCTCCTCGTCGTCACTGGAGCCAGCAACAGAACGTGAGCCATTTGCTTCCTGCTTGCTACCATCAATGCTAATTGATATATATGCACTATCTGCGACTGCAGACTGGTCTGTATTAATATAGCACTGTGCTTCAATATAGTACACCCCATCATTTTTTACAGTGATTGACTCGTCTGAAAGAGTGATTAAGTTGAATGGGTCATATTGCCCATCAGCGTTCTGAAAGTCGATTTTATTTGAGTCATCAACAGTAAATGTTTCATCATCGCTCCAGACTCTTCCGTATGAATATGCTATTGGAACTTGATAGTCGTCCCCTGCGTGTATATATCCATCTTCTGTTATATCTAAGCTTCTCCCTATCTTATTCCCATCTCTATCGTGCATAGAGAAAATTATTTTAGAAGCATCATCTAGGATATTTAGTCTAGCATAGCGAGTTGTATTATCGTCTGCACTTTTATTCGCCCATAGTCGAACTTCATTTTTAATCATTTCGATTTGATTGTCGCTATTAGACACGAGATTAAAAGTCCCATCATCTTTTATTACGATTTTAGAAAGAATATTGCCGTCTTTATCATCGATTGATATTTCAAGCGTTTCCCCATTATCGTACATATTTACGTGTCCATATCGCGTTGTATCATCGTCTGCACTTCTGTTTGCCCATAGCCTTATCGCGTTTTTTATAATGTCTGTCTGCCTATCATCGTCTGTTCCGATAGTTAAATCTCCGTTCATTCTGTCATCTTCGTCGCTCCTTAAAAATTGAGATGCTTCGAGTGTGTCAAGTCGGTTTGAGATTTGCTTCCAATTCGTTGTGTCATCGGTTGGGTCGTTCCCTTTGTTTGGGTCATCATCTGTCCCATTCAACGACTGATAAAGCTCCCCATTGCTCCCAATAGTGTAGCTATTCTCAAAATAGTTTTGGTCTGCGTGCCAACCTGCTACACCCATTTCGAAAAGATAAGAGATTAGCTTTGTAGCAGTGTACGCTAACGCATTAAAGTCTTGCTTTGTTGGATTGTCATCTAATCCTACAATCTCCCACCCTTTTTTAAAATCTGAGTTCAGATTGTCGTTAATGTCATCACTTTGTGCGTCATCTCCAAAAATCGTTCTATTGTCGTCTGTTGCGTCTACTGCGAATGGTACAACGTTTCCATCATATCTGTTGTGTGCCATCTATTCTCCTATTATATTTTTGTAGCAAAATAGCTATCTATCTTATCTCCAGATTTATCACCAAATCCACCGTTTCTATCATAAAATCCAAAAGTTTTTCCATTATCGTATTGTACGATAGAGTTATATTTTACACCTTGTGGGCGTGGCAAAACTCCAGCTTGTTTAATGTATTGTATCATATCTTCATCAAAACTCCTCTCTATATATAGAGTCAGAGTCATATTTTTTCTATCTGTAATATAGCCTATACCGTTAAAGATATAATCAATAGCGTTTTGGATAGATAGCCTATCATCTTCATCTATCATCTTTCCACAAGAATAATTTTTCATTATCTTCGCTTTTATAAAAAATCTATACTGCTGGTCATTTAGTGTTCCAGAAGTATATGGGATTTCAAATTTATCTTTAAAAGGATATGCGACTACATCTTTAAATTTATCCCCAAAAGGATATGCGTTTTTATGTCCATCAAACCCAAAGTACTTTTTTGGTATTGCAAAAGGTACATTCCTGTTTATCCTAACTATTTTCCCAATAATATCTAACTGTTTTCCAACTGCAAAATCAATATCAAATGCTTTTTCAAAACTCTTTGCAAATTCATATACTTCCTCAAACTTAGATAAAAAAGCACTAATGTGTGCAGTTGCTTTTTCTTTATCTGCATACTGTGCAATAAGTAGCTTCTTATATGCTTCTACAAAATCACTCACTCTTCAGTTACCTCTATATTTTCATAAACAATTTCGAATTTCTCATCAAAATCGGCAATAAGTATATCATCTACGTATGTGCTGTCGTCTTTACTTATTTGCAAATCAGATGCGATAAACGTGTTCCCTGCACTATAAATAGTTCCATAAAGTTCGGTAGCTGTAATGTTTTGGGATATTAAAAAGTTAAGTTTTGATAGCTCATTTTTTATGTTATCTACATCTATAATATCGGAAGATGAACGTTTTCTTACTGTAACTTTTATGTAAATCTCTGTTTTTGTAGGTCTATCGAAATTTACTACGTGATGAAAAGTTCTAATATCTCCATTTCTTGTTTCAAACTCCTCTTCGTATACCTCTTTTATATCTCCTTTTAGTCCACACCCAATAGTCTTATCTACTGCTATCGTTTTCGCAATATCTTTAAGCTCTCCACCATCTACAATTACCCAAATTGCGTGAGGTTGTATATCTTTTTCATCGTCCAACTCATCTGTGTTGTTTTCGTAAATTATTGCATCATTTACCCCATTCAAATCAAGCAATTTCCCTAAAATTGAACTAATTAAGCTTTTTGCATTGTACCCAACAAGCTTATTTCTTCTTCGTCTTAGCTCTTCATCTGTTTCCTCTTCTCTCCCGACAACTGCACTTTGCATATTGTCTAAAGATACAACTTCTGTAACAACCGTAACCTGCTCATTTATTGTATGCTCTTGTGCTGTAATTGCACCCCATTCTTTCGCAATAAAAGTTAAAGTTGTAGTCCCCTCTTCGAGTGTTACACTTTCAGATAATCCCCACTCTTGAGAATTTTCATCTTTGATTGTATAAGTAGACTGCAACTCAACATTTTTAGATACAGTAACATCAACATCAACTTTACTTTTTGTTGCTGGTAATCGAGTTGTTGCAATAAGCTTAAGTATTTTATCAAGTTCGTGTCCCTCAGCTAAATCAGGGTCGAGTGAGTTATATATTCGTGCGATAAATGTCTGTAAGTCGTAAATTACATTTGTTAAAATTCCGACTTGTTGACCATCTTGAGTGTCTTGCTCAAGTGCAATATCTTCACCATAAATCTCTTTAAATTTTGTCACAAAGTCGTTAAAAATCTCATCAAAATCATCAAGCAAAATACCATTTTCATTGATTATCATACTGTTTCCTCTATATTGTTATTTCGTGAGTATATCGTATCGAGATTGATTAATATTACAGCTTCTCTATTTTCATTTGATGATATTTCAACGCTATTGACTCTCAACACTCCATCTGTTTTTTTACAAATATTAAGTATGTCTCTTTTTATTTTTTCTTCATTATCTTTAGTGCCAAGATACAAAAACCAATCTATACCAGCATCAAAATCTAAAAACCAATCTCCTTTAAAGCTCTTAATTCTTGTCGAAATACGCTGTAAAATTGCATCATCTCCACTTATTGTGGTGTAGCTTCCACCAAATGTCCAATCACCTTTTTTAAGTCTTCTTACTTTCATTATTCAATCTTTGTAATCAGTCCATTAACGACTGTTATTTTTTTCCCATCATCGCTATCAAACGTTCCACTTGCACCACTTTCCCCACCGACGCTATACGTTCCTGAGTCAATATTTCCAGTAGTTTTGTGGCTTCCATTGTTCTGCATAAAACCGTTATGTTCCCAATTCCCATTAGCTTTTACGTCGTTATCTATCGTTGTCACAGACGGTATTTCAAGCTCATCACTTTTTCGTTTTACTCCAACTATTGCTACACTATCCGAATAGTCGTGCTTTCTATCTTCTAAGGGGGGTAGGAAATCTGAGCCAACATACCAGTTATCTAAGCATCTTTCATTCACGAAAAGTTGACAATAATCCCCAACTTGTATGGGGAAACGAATACTGCTACTGCCACCATAAAGGTGAATTACTGGTACTTCTATAAATGTAGGCAATTCTACGCTTTTCCCTTTTATGACTCTATTTATGACTGGCTTGCAGTCTATTGTAGATTTATTAACTTTAACTACTTTTGCAATAAGTAGGGTGTGTGTGTTGGATATCGACTCATCTATCGCACTAAGTATAACATTCTCTAGAGACGGTGTATCGTTATTATTGTGTATCACTTTACCACCTCATATTTTTCCGATAATGAACAAGATACTTCTTGTTTCCAATCTGCACCATCTGTATCTCCACTGTATTTTATCGTATTTACTTTATATACTCCATTTAGCTCTTTAGATATAGTACTTTGTATCTCACACAGACCACCGATTTTCAAAGATGGGTTCATCATTGTGGAGAAAATTACTTCGCTCTCTTTTTTCGACGGTGTCTTTAAGAGTCCAGTTTCTGGAGAAACAATTACAGATAAATCGTCTGTAATCTCATTATCTTTCAATATGTGTAGCTTCTCATTGTCGATAAAAACCGTTTCATCTTCCTTTAGCATATCTTCTATAATTTTAAAGGACGAACCAACAAGCACTTTCGGTCTATGTAGCTTCACTCTCTTTGTTATTTTGCCCTTTTTTGTGTTTAGCATATCTTCCAATATATACTCAATATCGTTAGATTTTACTGTTTTGGATGTATAGCTTGTTAAAAAATCGTGACCACCATCGTGACAAACCAAGGTTGTAATTATGTCTGCACCACGTCTTTCAGAATAACTTTCTGTAATAGTTCCTTGAAATATCGTTTCTATCTTCTCGTACCCAGCTTGAAGCAAAAAAGGCATCATTGTTTTTTGGTCTGTTTTATCTTTAACTAAATGCCTACGATTTGTTTCGTTTAGATTGTAAATCGATACTCTGCAACTATTAAGTCCACCCTTCACAGACTTTGTGGCTTCAAATTGTATCCTAATGTTTGGGGATATTTTTGTAACTTCTCCATTTTTGGTAGTAACGATTATTTCGTAATCACGTCCAAATCTATGGTACATCATTTCCCCTAATTTCAATAAGCTCATCACGCTCAAGTAGATATAGTTCAAAATTCCCACTCTCAAAACTGTCAATCAAAAAGGGGTCAAGACCGTTAATTTTTGATGATATGGTAAAATCAAATGGTAGGTTAAATCCAGTAAGCATTAGCACACCACACGATATACCAAGCCCATTTTTAACTTTATCTCTATATCTTGCATTCATAATCCAACAATCGTCTCTAAACATCATCTTTAAAAAGATATAATCATTTTCAAATGGGATACTAAGTTCTTGAGTTGGTGTAGAGTCTATGTCTATTTTTCTCATTTTTACTCCAGTAGTGTATATAGGAAACTTTTTTCAGTTCCATCTGTTTTGCTTGTTACTGTTTCGGAACTATCCTTATTTACCCCATTTACAACGCCCTTATTGCTACTTTTTTTTACTTTATTTCCGACGCTTTTAGTTGGCTTTTTGAAATACTTATTCTTATCAACAAGTAGGGTATCTGCAAATCTTACTTCTTTCGCAGTTAGTTTGTACTTAAGTGCCTCGTCTGTTTCATTGTTTCGCGTTATCGAAATTGATGTAATTCTCATATTTTCATACGTTTTTAGGGGTGTTTCGATACTTATTAACGTCTTTGTATCGTGCAAATTCTCTATAAAATTAAAAAAATCATTTTGTGGTGTTGAGCTTTTGCTACTCAGTAGATTAAAAATATCTCCACTTTGAAATATATCCATCGCAGATGATACACTACTGCTATATTTCTTCGCTTTTTGAAGCATTGTATCTGTTTTTTGAGTAGAGTATAGAATGTCTTTAATGTCATTTGCTTTGTCTATAAAATCATCAACTTTCTGAGTGATAGACTCTTTTTTTATGTGTATATTTGATACTTCTCCATCGATAGATATTTGATTTGGCTTGTTGATAATATGGTCGTTGATAGTGCCACCATCTTCAATAAAGCTATCAGGAACATCACTCGTGAATGTAGTGTTTTCGGAAATTCTAACATCAAGCGAATACCCACCAATCCCAACAGTATTTAAATCTCCGAAAATTCCTTGAATATCCATTACATACCACCATTTTTAGAGAAGTTTACACTTGCATTTCTTAACATTTTATCAAGTTCGGACGCTACGCTTTGTCCAGCAACGACTGGGTCACTGCTTTTTACATCTACTTTAATCGAATTTGTAACGTGTGTCGTGTTTGTTGTAACATTCGGCTTTTCCACTATTCGAGTAGGAGAAATTGGTGCATTTCTATACAATTTTTCAATACTTGCATTTAGCTTTCGTGCATCAATTCCATTTTGAGAGATATTTGTATTGTTGTGTATCGTTGTTGAACCAACAACTCCATTGCTACCACTATTTTCCTGTGGTCTTTTTTTTGATGAGAACACCCCACTTAGAGAGGGCATCTCAAAACCATCAAAGGGTGAGCCAAAATTTGGCATCTTGAAAGACGTAATTTTATCAAAAATACTAAAAATTGGGTCAAAATAATGAATGTTTTTATCAACAAGATTTTTTACATACGACGCAGAATTATCAAAAAAAGTGTTAATTGATGTTGAAATTCCACTGTAATATATCCCTATTTGTTCTCCAGCTTTTTTCAAATCGGAGAAGTTGAATTTGTAATTATTTATCTCATTTACAACATCAAAAAAAGGCTTAAACTCTTTAACAACTTTTGATGACCACCCCGAAACATCAAGCCAAATCTTATTGAGTGCTTCTACAATGTCTATATCGAACCACGCCTTTGACCACTCTGCAATTTTACTTTTCCCACCATTTAGTGCAACACTCAAGTCATCAAAAATTGCGATAACTCCAACTATTCCAGCAATAATGAGCGATACTGGATTAAGTAGCATCGTTTTATTTAATCGTGCGAATGCCACTGCTGTAATCCCAAGTGCTGTGTTAATTCCAATAGTGTTATCGATTAGAGAATATAGACCTTTCCCAAACTTTACAACTGCACTAAGTCCTGTGCCTATTGCACCGATAAATTTAGATAACCCTTTTTTTACAACATCGCTATTTTTTATTAGTAGCTCACTAAAACTGTCCGATAGCCCCTTAAGCTGGGGTACAAATCCAAGTGCAACACTCCTTGTTATCCCACCAATAGAATACTTTAGTGTTGTTAAACTGTCGTTAAAAGAAGCAATCTCGTTAGCATCTTTTGTGCTTGCAACTCCCATTGCACGTGCTTTTTTTCTTAGCTCATCTATCCCATCAGCACCGAGTTGAAGCGTTTGAAGCATAGACTCATCAAGTCCTAATTTTTCCAAATATGCTTTTTGCTCCTGAGATGATAGATTGAGTTCTTTAAAACGTGAACTAAGTTCCATCATCATATCATCAGCACTCTTCATCTCTCCATTGTTGTCTTTTAGTGCTATCCCAAGCCTCTGAAACGCTTTTGTTGTTTCATTATTCTCCACTACTGCTTCACCCATTTTTTTGGATAAATTTGAGAGTGAGCGTTGCATCTCTTCTGCTCCAGAGCCGTTGACACTTGCAACGTATCCGAGTTCTTGAATAGCTTCTACTGCAACACCAGTTTCTCGTGCCAATTGAATTTGAGCATCTGTCCCAGCAATAGAGGCAACCACAAGCCCCCCAAGTGCCACACTTGCTAACGATACTGCACCGATAACGCCTCTAATATTATCGGACAATCTTGTAAATTTTGAACCTGACTCATCGACTCCACTACTATTTACTTTTAGGTTAATATCTCTGTCAATATCAATAAAATTATCAAGCTCATCTATCTCTTTTCTTGAGTCGTCAATATCACTTTTGAACCCATCAAGTGTTTTAAATTTTATTAATGATGTAAGTGATGATAATCTCTTAGAGAGAGAAATAGAGGACTGTGCTAATCTATTTTCAGATTTAGCTCCATCATCTATCTCTCTATTTAAGTGACTAATTGCACTACTTGTTTTCTGTATAGTCTTAGTTGTTGTCGAACCTGAAACTGTAGCAATATCTAAGCCTTTATTTAGTCTTAAGAGTGGGTCAAGACTCCCATTAAAGCTAAATTTTGTTGATAATTCTGCTATTTGCATTTATGCCTCTTCCATTGCTAAAGTTTCAATATCTCCGATAATTCCCTCAAATTCAAGGATATTCATTATATCCATTGTATCAAGTTCTCTTATCTCTTTTAGTGTTCCATACCCTTTTTTGACTAAGCTAAAAAAGAGTATTTCTGTATCTGTTAAGTTTGTAAAGTCCACATACTTATTAAAATAGTTTATAGGCTCTACATATCGTTTTAAGGAGTAACGCTTCCTTTTTTGTAAAAAGGGTAGACGATAACTCCCATTGTTAGGGCAACATATTCAAGGTAATCCTCTGGATACTGCTCAAAATGCGTAGGCAATTTTGAGATTTGAGAGTCATCAAAAGTCACTCTATCATCAATCTTTTTCGCTAACTGCTTGTACTTTTCATCGTTCAAAAATGAGAAATTTTTAACAAGTAGCATCGGTTCAATTACAGAATAGAGTGCAACACACTCAACCCTAAATTGATGAGAGAGTTTTTGAAGATGATACTCTCTCCCATTTATCTCAATAACTCCACTTTCATTGAATTTTTCTAACTTTTTAATCCCATCTTCCACTCATTACTCCTAAAGTTTTCTTGTTGCAAAACACTCAATTGTGTATTCGACTTGTGAGTTACCATCTTGATTGTTCTTCGTGTGAGTTGGTGAGTCTGTAAAACTTCCAGCTTCAAGTGCAAAACTCTCCACCATCTCTTCACCATCTTTTACAAAAATCTCCTTGATTGAGCCATCAAAAATGACTGGTGTTTTTTGATTAAATTGTTCATTCAGCCACACGTCGCTGTCTGAGTTTCGCATAACTCTAAACTTAAGCGTGTAGACTTCTCTATCTGCTCTTTGTTGGATATTTACTGCTCTGTTCGCCCCATAAGTTCTTGATGTTTTTGGGTTTGTTGGTGCTAACTCAAGCACATCACCAGCGATTAAATCTCTAACAACCTCACCATTTAAGATGAGGGTTGTCGAGTCGGATTTTAAACTAACTACTGCCATTTACTGCTCCTATAAGTTGTATTGAATTGTTGTATCAATAGAGTGGATTGCCCCAGCATTTTTGAATGCAACTTGAATGGCTGGCGACTTTCTTGCATCTCTATCGTCCTGACTCTGTTCACTAAGTGGGTTTGCATAAACATAAAAACCATCTTCTTTAATTGCACGTTTAAATACTTCAGAATTTCCGAATGTATCTGGGCTTGTCCAAGTACCAGCACCTATAACTTTTGCACGTCTAAACATAGACAATGTTTTTTCAACTGTATCAACGATTTTTTGAACGTCTTCATCAATTTGAGCTAATTTTGTTGATGTTGTTCCAAGTAGATTAAAAAGGTCAATTTGAACAAAGTTCTTAATCGCGATAAAGTTATATACATTATCCGCAAAACCATTTGCACCACTAACATAAAGCTTTGGAATATCACCAAATGTTGTGTAAATATCAAGACCAACTTTTTGAGCTTTGTTGATCTCATCTTGCGTATAGTCTTCTGCGATAATGCCACTCAACTCTTTTAAGTTTAGGGTAATTGATGAATTTTGGGAAGTAAAGTTTACAGTGTGCATACGTGCCATCATCGCAACTGCTGTTTTTCTATTCCCATCTTTACGGTAAATCATTCGATAGTTTTCACCACCAGCTAATTTGATTTTCCACACAACATTATCAACGCTTTTTTCAAGATTTGAAGCACTGTCAAACACATCATAAATAATGACTTCGTTCGCTTTTGCCCACGTTGCCATACTTTCACTCTCATCATCTGTTGGGTTGTCAATAAAGACTGCCCCACGAATTGACTCTAATTTGGAAATCTCTCCTAAAGCGTCCTCTTTACTTTCAGCTTCTAAAGTTTTTTCGTCTTCCCCATCTACTGTAACTGCCCCTGTACCACTTGCTAAAAGTAGCGTTTCCCCAATAAAAGTTCCATCTCCACCATCTGCAAAAAGTGTAACTTTACTATCTGCTCCAGTCGTATCGCTTGTTACGATAATTCGCTGGTCATCTTCCGTAACTGTTGCCCCATCGATATTATCATTTAAAATCTGAATAACATCATCTGTGGAGTCAATGGTTCTAAAGTCCAAATCCCTTACATTTTGCGTAGTTCCATCAATATCAACATCAAAACTTCCATCTTCAAGTTTTTGCAATGTCTCGATAGTGTTTTTTTCGCTAAGTTGCGAACCTTTGATTTTTCCGTGCGTTGCAGGTACAGTTTCGTCCGAAGCTCTCCAGTATCCAGCTACTAAATATCCCCCACTATTTGTTGGATTTTTAGTCTGTGCAAAAAGAATTTTTGCATATTCGTACATCGCAGAACTTGTTCCGAAGTCCTCTTGCACACTCCCTAAATCTGTGTATGCTACTGTACGATTTGCACTACTTAGTTTCCCAAGCTGTGACGTGATAATCGAAACAATATTCATATTTGTACGTGAAACACTTTTACCTTGTGGTAAAAATGAAACGTTAACAACATTTTTAATGTCTGCCATTTATTCTCCCTTGTAATTTAGAGGTATTTCCTCTATTCGTTTAGTATCTATTTCTAAAGAACTGCTGTATTGTATCATAACTTCTATTTCGTAGGTGGAAATAAAGTAGTCACCTATTTGATTTTTTAAAGAATTTACTCCACCTCCCTTTAAGAAAGTTATCTCATATTTTTTTTGAGCATCTCTTGAAACTTGTGAGTTTTGGATATTGATAAATCTATAAGCGTTAGACTCTGCATTTTCCCCAAAAAAAGTAACCGTTGCCCTCTTTTTAAAATATGTTACAAACTGCTCTTTTTCTGTGTTACTGTCATACGTTCTACTGCTTCCAAGTTGTAAATCAACGCCACTTGATGTAAGTGAGATATAATCTTCTCTATCAGATACCTTGTTGATATTCGAATAACCAATAACGACTCTATCTGGATAAAAGTCCATAATGTCACTAATGTAATCACATATCTTTTCATCTATCATCTAACTTCCTCTCCAATGCACTCAACATATCCATAATCTAGAAAGTTTCCAACATTTACAATCTTGTATCTTACTCCATTATGCTCAAATTCATCATTTAGCTTTATTGTCTCATTAGTGTGTATCGTTGCATATGTTTTTGAAGTATCAAGATTATTTTTTATTGAGAAGTTAAAGTTTTGCTGTTGCACTGTTGCACGTATAGTTTTCTCCTCAAAAAATGACTCTTTTTTATGGTTATATATCTCCTCATATACGATAAAAAACTGAATATCCTGAGAAAAATTCAAAACTATTCTTGATAAATTTGGTAACATTATTTAACCTCTACCCAATGCGTGATTGACTGCAAAAGCTCTGAGTCATTTACTAGTATCTTAGATGATTTTTTAGCTCTTTTTGTCCTCTCATCTATATCTTTCCACTTTCCATATCCACCACTTAAAAAAGCCCCTTTAGAAATGTTTTGGGCTACAATTCCAACTTTTGTTAGCATATTGTCAGAACTCCCACCATCTAAAACACTTTTGAAGCCACTTTTTAACGCTTTTTTTATCTCATCTTCTCTATCGTAAAATGGGTCTTTTAAAAAGCTTCTTCTCGGAACTCCAATCCCAAGCTCGTGTATAGCCCCAACTTCTGCGATACTTTGTCCATTTGGATAAGCACCAACGTCAGTTGGGACACCGATTTTTATAGACGTTTTTTTAAGCTTTGTTAGCTCTTTTATAATCTTATCAACACTCATACGAAAATTGAACCAAGCCCATTATTTCGTATAAGCATAAGATACACTTGCCCATAAGGTGTAGTCGAAAAAAAAGCGTCCATTGCTGTAATGTTCTGTTGTTGCACATAAGATACAGACACACTTCCAACACTTTCGGACGATGTGCTTTTAGCAGTATCTCCGTTTTTTGTGTTGTCCGAATTTACGATTAAGTGTGCTATTAAGTGTAAAATAATCTCATTATCGCACGAATTTCTCCCATACTCAGCACCATAGTAGCACTTGTAGGAGTTTTCAAAAAGGTGAAAATATTTGTAAATCACCTCTTCAGGAATATCAGGGAACCGTGCAATTAAATCATCAATCATTTTTTAGAAATTACCCCATTTTTAATAGCGTTTAAAATACGCTTGTCTTTAGCCTCTTCCTCCGTAAGCTCAAAACTTGCCCCTTTTACAAGATGCCCATTAAAGTAAAATGCACCCTTAATCAGCTTTTGGAACTTTACCGTTTTTTGAGTTTCTTTTGCCTCTTCTTCTTCCTCAAGCTTTTGGAACTTTTCAACCTCCAAGGTGAGTTCCTCTTTTGAGAGAGAACTGAACCCTTTAATCCCAAGTTCTTTGGCTCTTGTTCTCAACTCTTTAATCCCTAGATTTTCCATAGAAAAACTAACGAGGCTTAAAGCCCAGTTAGTACCCTCCCTGAAGATTTTTCAAGAATGTCAAGCCCAGCAATTCTAAACTTGGAGTCAACTCTATACTCAAAAGAGGCTTGTTTTACAATTTGACCGATTGTCAGCTTTTGTGGAATTCTCATTACCATAGCGTCTTCGCTTGTTGAGTATGCAACAACTTTAGAAGTTCCATCAACGTCTTTCGCTCTAAATGTAGTAACGAATTTAACAAAAGGGAAGTTATCTTTCAACGCTTTTAAAACAGTTGCACTTCCAGCTTCTGCTTTATAGATTGTCCCCTGAAGCTTATTCATCACATAAATTGGCATTACGACGGTATCAGCACTGTATTCAGGGGTGTTGTTAACGTCATTTAACTGCTCTGTAATAAGAGTTGCAATCTCTTCATACATATCTTCTCCACTAAGATTATCGATTGAGTCCGACGCACTTGTTGTTGTAAAAAGTGAAGTATTCAAAAGCCCCTCTTGTCCATTATGTCCCAAGTAGCCAATCTCATCAATTTTCTGAGAGTATGCTTTTTTGTGTGTCATAATGTAACGCTGTGGTAAGTTGATGTTCCCCATCTGTGCTTCTTTAATCTCATCATCTGTCCAAATTGAGTGAGCTTGTTTTGGGAACACACTAATGAATGTGTCTTCTGCACTAAGCGAAATTCGACCTTTACCACTTCCGATATCTGAACTGTCTGCAAAATCTCCATAATCTTCAACTCTTAAAGATTGGATTTTTCTTGCATATCCTCCAGTGTTGTCTGCCTTCACCCCACTATTCAAAAATGAGAGTTCAGCATACTTTTTTTCAAGAATTTTTGGGTTAATAGCAGTTAAGTTTCTTTCCAACACTGCCCCCATTGCACTATCTTTAAACGCTTTTCCACTATCGGTAAAACGCTTAAAGCTTTCAATATTATAAATTTGTCCTAAAGTCATATATCCCCCTTATCTTTGTCTTACAGTCCAAACTGTATCAGAAATTTGCTTATAGAAGTATCCATCAACTGGAATGTTCGCAACAATACCATCTCCACCGTCACTGTCTGCACTGTGTGGGGTTGCTTTACCATTATCTTCTACGTTATTTTTGTCATTATTGTAGACGTATACCTTGTCAAACTTTGAAATTTCAACATCTGAAACAACGGTAACAGTACAAAGTCCACTCTCTACTGCATCTGCTAAAATTGAGTTTTCAGCTGTATACTTTCCATCATCTTCAATCGCTCCAGTTGTTGAGGCTAATACAATCCCAGCACAAACTACATCCTCACTATCCTCACTACCATCAATATTTTGGATTTTATCATCTTTGAACTTCGCAAAAAGTCCACCAATTAATCCATCTTCAAAATCGGTATATGTAGACACTACTCCAGTATCTCCAACAATAAGACCAGCTCCAGCTTTTCCAAGTTCATCAGTTCTTGTACTTCCAAATGCCATTAGATTTCCTCCTCTGCGATTTTATCCCAACCACTCAAGTTTGCATCTCCAAACTCTTTGTACTGCTCAGTTTTTTTAAGCATTTTGAACGCTGTTGGAATTTCATTATCTTTAAACTCATCTCCGTGCATCGTTGCAACTGCATCTCTCATAATCTTTACTGTGTCAGCATCTGCAAAATTATATTTAGAGTCTAAAAAGTTTTTAGCTTTTTCAATCACTTCAGCTCTAGCGTTTGCCTCAGCTTTTACGATTGTTTTAAATTCATCACTGTCTTTAAAATCAGACAAAGCCTCAGATTTTGCACTCTGAACTGCTAATTTGAACTCTGCAGTATCTTTCATCTCTTTTTTAGGCTCTTCTTTTACAGCCTCCTCATCTTTTTTTGGTTGATGTTTAGCTAAAAAGTCGCTCTTTTGAATTAGTGTTAGCTTATCCCACACTTTTAAAAGTTCTTCCATACCTGTCCCTTCGTCTTTAAATTTGCATTTATCCCCACACCGACCAGCTTCAACGACTGCTAAGTGATGTGGGACAATGTCAACTTGTTCAAAGTCGTAAATATTGTGCTTTTTTAATTCTGCAAAATATCCAAGACTCAACTCCTCGTATTCTATCACTTTATCATTAAAAGTTATAGTATTCTCAATAGATACAGTTGTATCTGTATTCTCATCTTTATCATCAATAAGTTTGCTATTAGAAACTTTTCCGATTATGAGTGAGTTATCTATATTGTCTTTTAGTTCAATGTGTCCATCTGTTACTGCTAATCCATTTAATTTTCTGGACACTTCCTCGATAGTTTTTCTGCTTCTGTAAATCTTGAATATTTTGTTTTTTGGCTCAAGTCCAATCTCAACACCTAAATATTCTTGATAACCGTCCCTTACAGAAACAGCCTTTCTATTTTTCATTTTGTCTTTAAAAAATACCATTCAACCCCCCATAATTTTTATAAGTATATCAAAATTCTATAATATACTCAGCATAGCATCGACAATTAATCTCTTCCATTGGCTTTAGAGTTTTTCCATCGCACGACGAATATAGACCATTTTCTATTTCAAACTCTTTCCCACTTCTTATAGCGTGACACTTCCTACTTCTCTCATCATCGACGCTTCTCCAAATCGCTTTTTTGACTCCAGCACTCTTCGCCCTCTTCTCAGAGAGTTGTTGGTTAAAAGCTTTCAATTCATTTCTAGATACAAGCTTTGCCTTGTTTAAGTTGGCAACTCTTGTATTGTCAACGTGGTCATACAATTCGCCGAGTGTTTTCCCAGCTCCCATTAGTCTTAGCGTATTTTTGTGCAGGTCGTCCATCATCGCATCGCGTAGCTTTTTAATCTGCACTCCACTCTCAACACTTTTTGCGTTTATGAATTGGTTATAATTCTCTTTTTTTAAAATTTCACTCATCTTCACTCCAACTGCTTCGTCTATGCTTTCACTTACCTCTTTATTGTTTACGCTATCGGTCCTCTTGTAAAGCTTTTTAATATACGCCTCTAAACGCTTATTTGTAAACTGCTTTTTTATGCTCCTCTTAAAGTCATTAATGAGTTTTTCTGCGATAACTGCATAGTTCCCAATTTGTGCATCTTCAAATTTACTAACCGTCTTTTTATTCATAGCTTTAAGTACTTTATTGTTAAATCTTCTCGAGATGGATTCAATCATAAAAGAGTTAAAATTATCCAGTTCTTTCTCAATGTTTAAAGGTGGGTTTGGTTGCCTAAACGTCTTTTTCATCTTCTGGGAACTCACTTATAAAGTCATTTTTTGGCTCAACTTCAAGCCCTCTATCTTTTATATACTTGTCTATATCATATCCTAAGTTATATAGCTTCATCGCATTATCAATCACGCTTGTCTCATACGCTACTTTTTCAGACGCTTTAACATTTTGATTGTCTTTAAACTTTATCTCTCCAAGCCCTAGAATTTCAAACAATTCAACAATTTTATCAATTACGTAATCCTCTTGGATATTTTCAATCATCTCGTTAAAAGTTGTCTTCTCTTGTTCCCCAGATGAGTTCATTCCCTTTACGTTCTCTCCAACAAGCATCGGCACTGGGATACCACTAACCATTGCGACGCGTCTTAACGAAATGTCATCTGCGTCTTTTAAGTTGGTTAGAGATTGCGAAACAGTAACAACCTCATCGTCTTTATCGATAATACCAGCTCCGTAAATACTTCTCCTATCTTCTGCGATAGAGTAAAATTTGACAATATCAGCCTCTTTTTTAGATGCCAACGCCTGCTTAAACCCTGAAACTTTATAAAAAAATGAGGAGTTCTTCTCGACTATTGAAGATGATGAACGCTCAACAACTCCATCGTTAATGAGTTGATTATAAATGAGTTCAAACTCACTAATCCCCCCATGATTATAGAGTGGAATATCGTTGTGACTTGGCTTAACATAAGTAAAATCAATAACTCGTGAATGGTGGAACTCAAATCCATTAACGTTATATGAAACAGGTTCGTAATATCTTGAGCTTGATAAGTCCAAATTATACGACGTTATCGAAACCATATCCCCACTAAAAACATCAAATTTTGGACTCCTAACACCCTTTTTAATAGGAGCAGATAAATCTCCCCCATCATTTATCACGATAATCCCTCTTCCGAAAACAAAAGCCCACTTTAATGCTTCCTGTACTTTAGACTGCAATTTTTTAGAGTAAAACTCTCTATCTTCCTCGTTCTCAAAAAAAAGTGATGATGTCTTTGTTGCGTATGAGCTTTTTAATCTGACAATCTTGTTCCCAAGACCAGTCTTGTAAATCTCATTCAGCTCCGAAAAATCAACCCTTGTGCCAACAATCGTATTTCTATTTTGGGGTGTCCTTGTGTTCGCGATAGAGTTATATAAATCAACTATCCCATCTATAAAATTCATTTTTACCCTTATTTTTCTCAAATTGTATCACAAATCACAAAAGGTCTCCATAGTCAAAACTTTTATTTTTGTACGCTATCTCAAATCCATCAATCACCGTGTCAATCATATCGTCGTGTACTCCACTTGGGAATGAGGTATACTCAGTTATAAAATCATCAATGTGTTCAATGTCATCAACGATATATAAGCCGTGTATCTCTAAATAAGGGGAAATCTCTTCAGCACGAAAAACTTTATCTTTATTTCTCTCAACTTCATAAACCATAAATCCATCGCTTTTCATTCTTTGAAAAAGGTCTATCCCACTTGCTTTCTGCTCTATGTACATTCCAGAAAAAGGATATTCATCATTCCTCTTATAGAAAGATTTTGCAGTCAATTCCCTCTCTCTGCTTTTCGGTTTACCTCTAAACATATCAAGCATATATAACTTATTCTCAAAAAATCCGAATGATGTATACACTGTATAGTCATTCTGTTCCTTGTCTTTAAGTGCAGTATCTACGGTTATAAAACGCTTCTCGAATCTGATTTTATTCACTACGCTACGCCCAACATATTTTAGCCAATCCACTTTCAATAAATTACCACTTTTTATTATTGGATTTTGCTGGTAAAGTGCCTCAAAGTTTTCAGGACTCATTGTGTTTTTACGCTCCATCAAAAATTCTAATGACTTATGTTCAGGGAGCAACACCTCACCTTTTTTTCGATATTCTTCATCGTGTTCAGCAATCGCCTTATAAGTCACGACGTCGAACCCACCTTTTTTGAGCATTCTTCCAGCTGGGTCATCGATATGCCAACGTGTCAAAATCATCAAAAACCCTGCCTTCTCATCAAAACGTGTAAAAAAGTCATCGGTAAACCAATCCCACGTTTTTTCTCTGAAAGTCATACTGTTAGCAGTTTCACGACCCTTTAATGGGTCATCGATAACTCCTAAATCCAATGTTTCTCCAGTAATGCTTCCTTGAACTGTTGTGTTTCTAAAATATCCTCCAGTTTCTATGTACTCGATAAGCTCTTTATTTTTTTGATACCCCTGAGATATAACGACTCGCTTATCGTTTACCTTCAGGTTTGGGAAAATGTCTTTATATACTTTTCTTTCAAAAGTCCTTTGCAATGCTAAGTTAGCACGAACTCCAAGACGTTCGGAAAATGATGCGTAAATTGTTCTAAGTTCTGGGTGCTTGCCACTTAACCAAGCGATAAAATCTATAATTGCAGTTGATTTACCGTGTTGAGGGGGTGCTTGTATTATTAGCTTTGGTCGTTTACCATTCACCAAGTCATTATAGAAATTTTGTAGTTTTCGAGAGAGGTCCGAGAGAAACCAATTCACTTTTAGATTTGAGTTTATAAGCTTCCTATATGCTAAAAAGTCATCTCTTGCTAATGCTACTTTATAGCTATACAGTGCTTCTATTTGTTCTGCAGTTAGTTTAGGAGGCATTCTAATGGAACTCCTAAGCTTAACGCTTTCTCTTTTGCTTCCTCTACTGTCAAGATAGAATTTTGTTGAACTTGTGTTGTTTGATTAACGTTTACTTCTGTTTTTTGAGTAGAGGGGTTAGCTACTAATTCAATGTCTTTTATTGCACTTACTCCAGCCTTTATGTTTTGTGGATTATCGTATATCCCATCTTTAATACCATCTCCTATAAGTTTTTGAAATGACTTTAAAAGCCCTCTATTGGACCCAATAAGCTCATTATCTAATGCTACTGTATTAATCCTCTCCTCAAGCATTTCCTCAATAAATTTGTTTTGTGAGTATTTATGTGTAACTTCTCTCAATTTCGCACTAATCCCCTCTATATCATCATCTACGCTACATAAAACACACCACTTCTCTAAGTTTATTTTATTTGTTAGTATGTTTTTTGGAACCCTGAACTTCTTTACAATCTCATCTTTAGTGAAGCCTTTTTCATAAGCCTCGCGAATTGATTCCCAATTGTACTTTTGAGGTCTTGCCATTACTTAATTGGTCCACACAGCATCTCAAGCTCAACAATCTCACTCTCAATCTTCTTTACTTTACTATCATTTCTTGATGTAGCAAATACCCAACCAATGACCCACAGACCACCAGTAAGTAACGATAAGATTAAGTGCATTGTATGAGAAGTTTTTATGCTATTCTTCTCAATAGTCTTTTTGACTATCTCTCTTTTAATATCTATTTCTTCCATCTTCTACCCTTTAACGAATGGTGGTGGAGCTTAAAGCTTCCACCCCTCTCTTCTTACTTTATCAACATACACGTCCGAGAAGTCAATATTTAGCTCTTCAACTCTTTTTAGTATCTTTTCACATCGATACACTGCATTCCCAGATGTCAATTCGTATGTCATATACTTATTGTCAATAATACCACAAAATTCATACTCATTAGTTTTTACAACTGTTATTCTCTCGTTGTGGATATGAACAAGTGGTTTTTCTAGAGTAAAAAACTCACCTTTTGCTTTCTCAATACTGATATTGAACCCAGCTTTGAAAAACTCTCTTGTTTCAACAATATCTTCAAGCATAACTCTTTTTTTCATCTTTATTCCTTTTGTTTAGATGATGTATTATATACTAATTATTGCAGTTTTTCAAGGGTTTAGGTGTGTTTTACCTATCTTTTTGTGCATTTTTTTATAATACTCAATCAATGCCCTATACCTTTGAGGATAGTTCTTCCTCATATTTGGTATGGAACGAATATGATATTTATAGTATTCACTCAATTTCTTATCTGAAACATCATAGGTTATTTTTTTACGTTTTTTTACTTCCATTTTAATTCCTTTTTTTGTTATGTCGCATTATATACTAACTATTGCAGTTTGTCAATAGTTTATCAAACATTTTCCAATAAAAATTCAATCGCCTCATCTGACCCCTGGCAAACTCTAGCTTTTGCATACTCGTATCCATTCACACGCTCTATAAACTCAATTTGTTCAATAGACGTTGTTGGCTTTGCATTACTAAGCTTTCCACTCTTCAACCTCTTCCTTGCACGCTTCATCTCAATAAATAGAATTTTATCATCAAGAAAAACGACTAAATCGCTCACTCCTTTTGTCTTTCCGACTGCTTTAGCTTTCTTCTCGGCTATAATCGCGTATTTCTTGTTTTGCTTATATGTGTTATTTTCGTTTGTTGGTGCAAAATGAAAAATCTTTTTTGCACGCAACCAGTTTACAACCTTTCTTTGCTCTTCATATTCAGTCATTAACAAAAATCCTTTTTTTAAACCATATCTGCAAAAGTTAGCGATTTTATGAAATTTCTCCCATCATCGAATTTCAACGCTGGCAATTCATTGTATCGTGCTAAATGAAATTCTTTTTTAAATAAAGCCCATACTTTTCTGTGTAGTTTTGTAGCTAACAACTTGTCATCTTTTGCAATCTCATACACTTTTGTATTTTTAGCGTCCATTAATGCACGCTCTTGCCAATTTTCAAGTCGTTTTGTTTCCTCAAGCTTTTTCACCCTCTCTTCAACTACACTATGCCCTTTTGCAATAATAGAAATTTGCTCAGAAATTGAAAGTGGTCTAAGCGACTGCTTTTCAATCTTGATGAAATAATCTCTAATATCCTTACCAATTTTTGTTCTTTGTAGCATAGCTAAGTGCTTTGCAGTATCCAAAGTTAAAATATACTCAATTCTTGTTGCGTTGTTCGCTTCCATTTTTTTGTGGAGACGAATATAGTCCTCATTTTCAGAAAATAGTGATAATTCCTTCTTAATCCACGTGCTAAAATCGCTCTTTAGATTAAGATTTCTATGAAGCTCTCTAGCGTTTACGCTATTGACCTCATCTCTTCCAATAATCTCTTTGCTAATGTTTATAATATTTTGCATTTTTTTCTTTCTGACGAAAATTGTAAGGAGAGTACGTGAAGTGTCAAGCTTTACTACTCTTTAAGCCCTTATCAAGCAAGAGAGGGTAGTAGGTGCTTGACTTACCTTTGCTCTCTCTTGATAAAAGCTTAGCGTTAAGAGTTATTAACGCTAATATCCTATTTGTGGAAAGTGTGCATCATTATATTTTACTAAGCTAAGATTGATTTTTTCATTTCTAATTCCTTTATTTTTTTGGTTGGCAAAACGGGATTCGAACCCACAACAAACCCCTTATGAGGGGGCTACTCTACCATTGAGTTACTTGCCATTCGTGATATTATTTTATCATTTTTTAGCTACAATGTCAAGAAATTTTTGTAATTTTTGTGACCAATTTTTATAGCCAAACTGTTGAGTTTTCCGTGCTTATCATTGTGACACTTTTCGTGACACTCTCTACACACACCAACCTGACATCTGTCATCTTTATCTGCACCCCTACACCCAAAAATTGGGTGGTGAGCGTCTTGAATTTGTCTTATTTTGCATAATTGACACACGTTATTTGATGTATCTGAGATAAATCTCCTAAACTCATTCATCTCTTTTTTTGATAGACGTTTTTTGTTTAATCGTCTATCTTTTTTAAGTTGTGCATCTTTACTAAACATTAAAGAGAATACTCTAAATCTGGATAGCTCTCGTCCAGTGCTTGCCTAACACTAAGCTTAGAATGTGAATGAAGCACTGTATAGAGTAAGTCTTTATACGCTTTCCACGTTTCAATCTTCTTTAAATCTGATTTTTTAACTTCTTCTCTAGAGATTAAAACACCTTTTTCGTTTCCAAACTCCTTTTTCCCTAGTCTTGATTTATACTTAAAAATCTCAAATTCGCACACGTCCACCATTGAGCCGACTGAAATAGTTGACTCGAAATGGTAAATTGTTGCTTTCATATCTGTATCGTAATGCTTACTTTCGTTATTTAAAAGTGGGTGCTTCATCTCTCAACCTCCAATTCTAAAGCCTCAACAAACTCACGCGTTTCCAGTTGCGTATGCTTGTCTGTTCTTTGTCTATAAAAATGCTCAAAGCTGTTTGGATTTAGTGTGTTAAATCCGATAGCAAAAGGTCTAATTTTTAGCATATCTACACCACGATTTAAAATCCCCTTTCGTTTAACCCCAACAGATGACATAAAATGCTTCAGTTCAAATGGACTCATCGACTCTACAAGTTTCCCCCACTCAGCATCAATATTTTCTGGAATTATTCTAATTCCACCGACTGTTATGTTATTTTTTATATACTCCACAATCTCATTTGGTGCAAAATACCCATAATCAACATCGCTAAATCTTGCACTATTACTTAAAAACTGAACTTGAGAATGAGTTCTAATCTGCTGGTATATGAAATAAGGTGCAATAGCTGTGTACGCTTTATAGTGCGTAAAATCTACATATTTTAGAGCTTCATCTAAAATCATACCGAGATTTAAAAGCTCTCTTAAATTTGTGTGATACATATCCTCTTCATTGTGCGAAAACCCAAATAGCTGGCTGAATCTATCTTGATTTAATTCGTCCAATCTATCAAAATCTACGATACACGGCACAAACGCAAATACAGATGATGCTCTTCTACCAAAACTCTCTTTTAATAGTCTTTCTGTTAGAGCGTTTGGTTTTTTGATGCCTTTATCTCTAACGACCTGACAAACATCTGCCAAATATCTGTCAAGCTCCTCACGCGTATTATCTTTCATCTCTTCAATTTTTTTAATTTTGTGGTCCATTATATTTCACCATATTTCAGTCTATTTAGTATTGTAACGCTCATTACATGTAACTCACTCTCTCTTGTTTGAAGCTCTTCTATCCTGTCTCCAAGTTCCGACAATATCTTCTCAATATCATCATTTCTGTTTCTGCACGTAGCAAGTGCTAGTGACTCTCTTTCTATATTTAATAGCTTTCTCTCTGTTGTAGCATCACATAATTCACGATTAATTTTTCTGTATTCACCCTCAAGTGTCATTTTAATTTCCTTTCTTGGTTACTTTGATGTGCCAAACATCATCTTTTTTAATTTCTTCTCCGAACTCAAGCATCACTCCATCTACTACAAACTCCTTATCGTTATTGTAGTAGTTTTTTAGCAATGCCTCGTATGTTCCTCTACCATAAATAAATTTACCATCTCCATTTAAGAAAGACGGTATCATCTGATTAGTGTTTTTCACTTATATCCTTTTATTCCACTCAAAGCACAATGGCGTAACAACGATCATCTGCTCCTGTCTTACCTCTTCTTCTAACTTCTTAGCTATATTTATAACGCTTTTAATCCTATCTGTAATTTGTTCATTTAGCGTTCCTAATTCATAACTTTCTTCTCTAAAAACAATATCTTTTGCTTTATACGCGAATGACACAGTAACACGACCTTCATCTAAAAAGTTTTTAGCGTGTTTGTAATACTTATTGATAAAATCAAGTCTTGAAGTACAATCAAAAAACTGTACAGGCTTATCGGTTCCAATTGTAGCACCATCAACGGCACTATTAATAACGTCACTTAATGTTACCTCTTTGTCATTCGAGTCCAATAGCGTAATCTCTCTAAACTCTTTGTTGTTCTCTACTTTAATTTTAAATTGTTCCATTTTTTATCCTTTTTGTTTGTTATGTCGTATTATATACTAATTATTAGTGTTTGTCAATAGTATTTTTAAATTTTTTTAAAATCTTTTTATACTCATCTCAATTTTATGATTTTTTGGCGATATTTTCGCCTTCCACTTCTTTAAGAATATAGATTTAAGCACTTCCTCAAGCTCATCACGTTCAAGAAGTTCAATCACGTACGACTCTGAGCCAATGCTCTTAATTACACTAAGCTCCCACTTCTCAAATAGCTTTTCGCCGTCTTTTTGTATGTACTTTAGAGGGCTATGCACTCCTTTCTCAATCTCATTTTTAGCAATATTTCTAATTGCATTGAGCTTTTTTAGAATGACGAAAGCATTGCTTTCAATCGTTTTGGGTTTACTCTCATCGAACTCAATCTCTTTAAAACGCTTTGTGAGTATCGTGAACTTCTGTATTCCAGTATTGAACTTCAAATCGATATGGTTAATGTTTTCCTTAATGAAGTCTACATATCTCTCAATATTTTTTATTCCACTTAACTCTTTCTTGATATCTGCAACAATAAAAGTGCTTGATGTCTTAATGTTCAGCATCTCGCACACGTATTCAATTAGCTCATTCATCTAACAACTCCACATCGACGAAATTCGTGTTTGAAATGTTAACTCCACACACTTCGTCTATAACGCGTTTCCTACGCTCTGCATCTGTTTCGTACGTGTTAGTATTAGATTTTGTAGTTTTAGGCTCAAATAGCCCTTTATAGCCTCCAATTATACTATTCTCTACCATCTCCATCTGTTTATCGTGCGAATACTTAGACAATTTATTTGCAGATAGATTTTTCCCTCTTTTAGAATACTTACTCCCTTTGTACTCACACCAAGCATTGTACGCTTCTATGTTCAGATTTTCAGATAGCTCCAAATCATCTCCATTATCCGATTTTTTTTTATTTATTTTTTTTGTATTGTTTTTATTACTACCCTCTTTATTGTTATTATCTTTATTATTAGTCTTTGATTTTCCTATATGCGTTTTACCTATGTGGGATTTTCCAGTATAGGCTTTCCCTGATTTTTCATAATCTTCCTTGTTGGGATATAGAATGTATATATTTTTCCCCATTTTCCCATCTTCACTTCTCTCTCTGTATCTAAGCAAGAATCCATTATCTTCAAGTTCTTTAAGCCCAGTTGACACTGCACTTTGACCGATTTTAAAGTGCTTTTCAATCTCAGACTGATAGAATGTCCAACCGTCGTCTTTGCTACATAAATATGCAAAAATTCCTATCGCTTTAGCACTAAGTGTTCCATCAAAAATCTCATTGGGGAGTATTGTAAAGTTTGTTTCTAACTTCTGCTTAACTCTATTTATCATTTTAATTCCTCCAGTAGCTTTATAGCCATTTCTAAACGCTTTTGAAGCTGTTCTTTTTCATTAAAATCCTGAGGGAAGTTAAGCTTTTTACCGTAGCTTAGTTTAATTTGATGGTCGATTAATTCAACCCATTTATCGTGTGTCATTTTTATTTTTCGGTTATTTTTATTAAAGGAAGAATAGCGAAGCACCACCAAACGCAAATTCCTGAAGCCCTTTATCCAACACCCAAAAAGGGTGCTGTGCGTCCAGTGGTGCTGGATAAAAAGCTCTTAATATAATGTATTAATAGTGTAATTATACACAAAAAACTTTAATATACACTTAATATATATGTAATAATTATTATTTTATTTTTTACACAAAATCCTTGACAAACGGTAATAATTAGTATATAATACGACATAACAAACAAAAAAGGATAAAAAATGGAACAACTTGAAAGACACGAAATCGACTTAATGAATAGAGAGAAAAGAGATTTTGATTTTACTGAAAGACTCAGAGAGTTTAAGGAGGATAAAGTCGTAGAGCTTAGTGAAGTCCTGAAGCAAAATGGTGACATATTAGGTGCAGTTGAAGAGTGCTGTGTTTTTGATGGTCAGGACGTTGAGGATAGCGACGTGTGTGATATTATTAGAGAGGCAGTAGTGACTGAACTTCCCTATCTCTTAACAACTGAGCAGATTGCCAAAAATATATCAGTTATGTTGAACATTAGCGATAGAGTTTGTGTTTTTAAAGGGCTTATTAAGCCATCTTTTTCAGTTCACTTTTTGAAAAATCTTGATGGTGAGTATGAGGTATTTGAGTTTAACTCTACTGCTACGTTTAGTGATGTTGTTACGAAAATGAGTAAATACAAAAATGACAGACTTTATTAGAGATATGTTTGTCGTTGATGTTTTGTATATCGCACTTATTGTTAGTGCGATTATTTATATGAATATAAAAGGGTTAAAAGATGATTAATGAAGCACTTAGAGTAATTTGGGAAAAAAATAGCAAGATATCACAAAAGTTAAATGAAAATATTGAGCTTATTAAGGCAAAAGTTAGTGAGTTTGAAAGTAGTGGGCTTAGATATATTAATGATGACTATTATGTGTATATTGGAAAAGGTGGGGTAAAGATACACGAAACACCAAAAGGGGTAAAAAAACGTATTGCACAAATAGCACACAAATATAATCTTAGCGTTGTTGTAACAGATGGACTTTTCTACAAAGGTGATGAAATTTCGGTTGAGTCCGATGGAACAATCGAGGATATTAAGATTAAGAAAAATAGCAATGCCCTTGTGATGGGTGGTGATATTTTAGCACCTTACGCTATTGTTAGCGTATTTAAAGATAGTGTGATGGTAACAAGAAAGCTATTTATCGTTCCGAATGATGAATATATTGCTATTAAAAATATGGGGAGTGGGAATAAGTTCCAGACAATGATGGCGTATAAAATGGTATATAAGCGTGTTTTAAATGGAATTTATTCACTTTTAGGCGTAACGCTTGACAGGGTTGATGCTAAGATGATTGATGAGATGGCTGAAAATATGAGAGTAGACAATGAGAAAGAAGAGGAGACTGAAGAGATTGACACTTTAGCTGAGTCTGAGAAAATTATGGAAAATGTTGATTTGCTTGATGCTGAAAGCTTAGACAATGCAAGAAAAAATCTGATGCGACTGTACGCGTATGAAGTTGATGCAGATAGGAAAGAAGAGCTTAAAAAAGCTGGTGTAGAAATCAAGGAGGCTATTGATGCAATTAATTAGTACAAAAAAATTAACTGGAGCTAAACGAAATTTTAGAAGATATGAGGTGGAAAACTTTGAAGATTTTTCTTTTAAAGATTATGAAATTATCGATAATGAAATTGAGGTGCATAAAGATGAGGAGAGCTATTTTCTTGATGCAGTTTCAATTTTTAGAGATGAGCAAAAAGAAAGACTTGAAGCTGAGTATAGAGTTAAAAATGTAATAAAAGTTAAAGACTCAACTAATAATCAAGGAACTAAAGAGTGGCTGAATTCACGAATGGGCATTGTTACTGCTTCAGACACGCCGTTTAATAAAGATGGAAAAAAAATCCCGTCTTTTGATGAATATGTAGATAAAAAAGTTGCTGATAAAATCCTCTCAGAGATGGGAATTCAAAAGGAAAATTTCAAATCTGAAGCGATGGAATGTGGCAATGAACTGGAACATTTCGCAATAAAAGAGTATAAAAAAATAACTGGTAATGAAGTCGTTGAGAAAGGTTTAGTTGTTGGAGAAGAACTCCCTATCGGTGCGAGTACAGATGGTATCGCAATAGATGAAAGCTTCAGTAAAGTCAATATTGAGATTAAGTCTGTAATTCTAAAGAATTACATAGCTGAACTAACAAGGGGAACACTGACTAAAAAATATTATGCACAAATGCAAACTCAAATGTTTGTGCTGGATATTGACGTTACCCACTTTTTAGTACAGTGTCAAGAAGTCGATACGTTCAAATTGATTATTAGAGAAGTGCATAGAGATGAGGAGTTTATCTGTAACCTCATTGAAACACTCAAAGAGTTTGAAGTTGCATTTAATAGAAGATATAAAGAGGCTAAGGCTATGTTATGCTAACAGAAGATGAAGTATTGCACGTTATTGAGCTTATTGAAAATCATACTGCTCAATTAAGCACAAGTATGTTTAAGAATTTCTCCGATGCACAAAAAGACAACATTAGAGAGTTCGACAAAGCGATTATCAAAAAACTAAAAAATAGAGAAGTGAAAAAAGTGCGAACTTCACAAGCGAATAAAGCACTTCACGTTTACTTTGGGCTTGTAGCTAAAGCACTAAACGATGCTGGATACTCCGTCCAATACGTTCTAAACAAGAAGAAAAATGACAAAATTAAGAAAATTCTTGATTTTGTTTTTGAAAAAACAAAGCTAAATATTGTAAAAAATGCTAAGGAGAAAATCCTAAACATTAATGATGTTGAAATACAGTGGACAATGGAAAATGTGAAAAGCTTGATTTGGAAACCAATCCAAGATGCACTTTTTGAGATAGGAACGACAACGAAACTGGACTCCAAAAAGATAGATGAAGTCTATAAAGTGTTAGATAAGCATCTATCGGAAAATTATGGAATTGAGAGTATCCCATTTCCAAATAAGGATTATTATGAATAAGTTAATTAGAGAGGCAAAAGAGGTAAATATGGAGAACCGTAAAAAAGTAGATGAAGCGATTCAGAAAATAGGTTTTGCACTATTGTCAAGTAGAAATTTTACAGTAGCTCAGAAAAGAGCGTTGGAGGACGCTGTAAATTTATTGAAAAATATTAAATAAAGTATTGACAAATAGTAATAATTATTATATAATACCACATATCAAGACAAAAAAAGGAAATAAAATGCAAAACGTATACCATTCTGAACTAATAAAAAACGCTATAAACATCTCTACTTTCAAGGGATTTGAACTTACAAATAGTAAGAACTTACAAACTTCAAATATCTCTCTTAAATTCAAATTTTCAAGAGATGAAGAGGTGGAAATTTTGTGTAACTATCACGGAAATTTCATATCACTAAAAGCATCTACTATAAACTTACTTAACTCTAATCTTTTAAGATTTATTGAGATTAAAAAAGAATTAGGACTATCGTAACATTTACAGAGCGTTACTCATTGTAGCGTTCTAATAAGTGTTAAATCACTAAAAATAAAAAAAGGATTAAAATGAGAAAAATTGTAGTTTATGTGCGGACAGGATACGCGGGCAGTCTAGTTGAGGAGATTGTTGAAATTGATGATGATATGACAAATGAAGAGATTGATAAGATTATAAATGAAGTAATATTCGAATCGATAATTGAATGTGGTTATTATGAAATAGAAGAGGAGGAATGAAATGTATAATAAGATTATTTTAGCTGGGCATCTAACAAGAGATATTGAGATGAAATATACTCAAGGTGGTACTGCAATAGGAAACACGTCTATTGCATCAACACGAAAGTTCAAATCTCAATCAGGTGAACAGAAAGAGGAAACGCTTTTTGTGGAGATTGCTTTTTTTGGGCGAACTGCTGAAGTAGCGAACCAGTATTTACGTAAGGGTAGCAAAATTCTAGTAGATGGTAGGCTAAAGCTTGACCAGTGGACGGCTCAAGATGGTACAAAACGCTCAAAGCACTCAGTCGTTGTTGAGAGTATGACAATGCTTGGTGGAAGAGATGATGCACAACAAGGTGGTGGATATAACCAAGCACCTCAGCAGAATCAAAACAACTACCAACCGACTCAACAGCAAGGTGGATACCAACAAAATAGTGGTTCTGCCTATGGCACACCTGCTCAACAGCAACAAGCACCACAGGAAACAAACCAACAACAAGTACCTGCGTCTAACAACATACCAGAAATTGACATCAACGACGATGAAATACCGTTTTAGGAGTTGATATGGATTATTTTTATGAAACACTCCTGAGTGAGTTTAAGAAAGAAGCAAGAGAGGAGGCTATAATTAAGCACGGTACAGTTACGCGTGCTTATGTAGATGCAGTAGCGAACGATAAGCTACTAAAGTTAAAAGAAAGCCTCCTGAGTGCTGGAGGAGATGATTATCTTTTGGGGAAATTTATAGCTCTAGAAATTGAGTATAAAGCAAGAAAAGAAAAAGACAAAATACTAAAAATGATGAGCAAAAAGAAAATAAAAAGTGGTGAGTCTTTTGAGGATATGGGGATTGTGTTAAGATGCACAAAGTCGAATACTCAATCTGTATTTTCAAAAGCGATTAAAAAGATTTCTACACCAACAACATCAAAAATTTTTAAGGGATACAATTATGTTTAAAATGGTAGTTTGTGATGATGGATACGTGCGTTTTAAATTAAGACGCACAAAAAGAGGTGAGGTACTTGAGGGTTTTGTTGAAAGTGGACTACCTAAAAATAGATTTTTTTATGAGATTTACAAAGTATTTAACTGGAGGAGAGTGTGAAAAAACCAAACAATAATACTCAAAAAGCATTCGCATTGTCTGCAATAATTGGGGCATTGATGATGAGTGGGACGAATGGAGACGTGAAGTTGAGTGCATTAAAAGTGCAAATAGATAGAGCGATGAAAGTATTTAGCGTTAAAGCACCAATTCATTATTATAGAATTTCTGATGCAGTTAAGCAGATTATTGTTGAGTTAAAGGAGTTCAATAATGAGGTTACTATTGATGAAGTGAATGTATACATTGAGATGCTTTGTTCTTTGATACCTAAAAGCGATTTTAAAGCATTTTTAGGAGTAGTGCCGTACAGAACATCTATTCAAGTGAGAGATGAGAAGAAAAGCCGTTTGCTTGTTTCTGTATTAGAGCTTGATAAAATGCTCAATGATGCGTTTAAAACAAATGCTACGGCAACAAGAGAGGGTCTTGGAAATATCTTATCAAAACCACTAAAGACAAAAAAAGCAAAAGTAGATAAAAGAGATAAGGCAAAACCAAAAGCATTAAAGATGATTAAAAATAGGGCTAAGTGGAATAGAAAGAGAGTGCAGTAGAAAAACTACTGCACAAGATTACAACATTGTTGTAGAAATTTTTAGAGTGTGATTGTAGATGAAAGGAAAAACACCTACAAAATTATTATACACTAATTGAGTGCATAAAGTCAAGTAAACTCTTAATTAATGCCTCTCTTCCTTTTCCATTTTCGTAAAATTTTATATTTGAAGCAAAAAAAGGCTCAACAAGGATACACGCACTTTTACCCCTACACACAAACCCAGCACCTCTATCCTCGTTTTTCAAGCTTACTTTTTTTACTCCCCTATCTCTATTTTTTAGATTTTTACTAAAGATATTGTTCATCTTTTTAGCTAACTCAAAACCTTTTTTTGAGCAGTATAGGACTTCGTGACCATTCGCATTTTTATTTGATGAAGCATTAAAGTGAAGAGATATGCTTACGTCTGCACCCCATTCGTCTATTCGCTTGTGCAACTCTTTCATTCGTGCAGTATATCCACTTAATTCGTCGCTACGCTCAAAGATTTCAACTTCAAAATCTGAGCCAA